>OHCS01000013.1_pt1 | contig 125187 bp, 138 predicted proteins | sample 1566741 | NCBI WGS metagenome assembly OHCS01 (sample SAMEA3879604, study PRJEB24766) | human gut metagenome | biome: human-associated habitat; feature: feces | place: USA | collected 1985/1987 | reverse complement strand
GAAAGTCTTAATAGTAGCCGCGGTAGCAGTGATAGTCAGGTTACCCGTGATAGTACCCCTGGAAACAGAGGGAGTACCTGCGTTATACCCAGTAGCCGGGGTTACCGTGACTGTATAGGTCGTACCATAGTTTGCCGTGAATGTCGAGGTATACTCAACACTACCTGCCTTAACTCTGATAGTCTGGTTAGCAGTCTGGGTGATAGTAACCTGGAAAGTCTTAATAGTAGCCGCGGTAGCAGTGATAGTCAGGTTACCCGTGATAGTACCCCTGGAAACAGAGGGAGTACCTGCGTTATACCCAGTAGCCGGGGTTACCGTGACTGTATAGGTCGTACCATAGTTTGCCGTGAATGTCGAGGTATGTTCTACTCCGTCGTTTGTTGTTACTTTAATGGTTTGATTAGCTGTTTGTGTAATAGTTACAGTATATGTAGCTAATTTACCATATGCATCCGCTTTTAAATAATATATGCTTTCTGGATCTTTAGTTGGGGACGATGTTATCCCTGTCCATCCAAGCGGCACATATTCGCCTAAGGTTCCTGTTACTGGATTTGTAAGTATATCTCCTTTATATTCAAAGACAAACTTGTCAAAAACGTAGCCTGTCGATGGAGCAAAAGATACTGTAAATTCTTTATCTGATGCACCATATAGCGAGGCAAACCCGGATATAGTAGTTGATCCATTATGGGGAGATATATCAGGTCTAAGTTTCCATGCAGCTACAGAAAAGTTTAAATTGATATCATTAGTTAGCGTTATAGTTTCAGCATATGTAGTTTCTGTAGCTTGATGGAAGTATAATTTATTACCATCATTTATTTGACGTTGGCAATATATAAGATTTTTAGCAGTCCCGTTTAAATTATAAACAACATTTATATCAGTTCCCAACGGGAATTGTAATGTAGTAGATGCGGTATACTGAGTTCCGTTTATACTTACCCAGTAATTTGTACCAGTTGTATCATTGGTATAATTTAGATTTAACGTACACGTATCATTTTTCACACAAGTTAGAGCATCAGAAAAATATTGTCTACCATCTGCCAATATTACTCGCAGTTGAAATACTTTATCCCCTGCAGCAGCATCAGGCCCCCAATCCAGTTTAATGGTAACATCAGTAGTATCAGAGGTAAAACTACTGACTACCAGTTCAGGATTCATAGATACTATAGATTTAATAGTTTGTTTGGGGGCATAGCTCATTTGTACTTCTATTTGATCTGTGGGGCCTGCCTCAGCGGTTATTATTTGGAAAGTAGGAGGTTGACTTAGTTTAGGTACTTGTTTATACATAAGTTATAATCTCCTTTGTTACGAAATAACAAGCGGAGTAGTGGGGAACATAAATACATAGACACTATTGTCAGTATTTGTTACAAGCAAGATATTAACGAAGTTCCAGGCTCCCATATCAAGGTCGGGGTCATTTCCATTTGGTTTAGATACAATAACCGATGAGAAGGCTGAGTTTGCCGTATTCCAGGTAATTGTAGGCACTGCAGTACCTGTATACAATGCTAAGGTAACTACTCGAGATACTGCCTGGTTTAACTCTGTATTCTTAGGGAGATAAAGATTTGCCAGGTTGATCGTAGCTGACGATGCATTATTTGTCATAAAGTTTATAATATGCAGATCATGCTGGAAATCTAAGTTTACAGTACCCCCAGTAGTAGGATCAAACATACTTACAGGTTGGGAAAGACTGGAATCTATAGTCAGAGGTGAAGTTCCAGGTGTCGTAGATCTAATGCCTTTCGCTACGTCTATAAACCCATTGAATATATTGTTTTTAGTGAATGTATTTGCTGAACCTTTAAGAGCAGCGTCACCCATTTGTTGGGTTATAGTAGCAACTTGGGTTTGCAGGGTATTGATATCTATATTATCAACATTTGTCCAGCCACCTCTAGCTTTTACACACCAGAGAATATAGCCAGTTTTAGGTCGTACTTCAGAACCAGTATGGTCAGCACCTACAACTCGAGAGGCATCAAATTTAAGTATAGCATCTGAGGTACCACCCGAACCAAAGTACGTCGTTGCAGTAGCATCTCCTGCAACGAAAGTGCCTTTATTATAGCCTGAATTAGCAAAATCTATGACAAATTCTCCTGTAATATTTCTTTGGGTATCCGTTGCATAACTTCCTACTAGGCTAGTATCAGATGTACCGCTAGTATAGGAGTTCCATAGTGGCATACGGAAAGTAGTAGAGCCATCACCAGTGGAATACTGAGGTACCCATTTCCCTTCATTTGCAGTCTTAGTAGCCTGCCATACTTCTTCAGTAACCAGGCGTTCTGCAGCGTGTTCATTGACCCAATCCCATAACGCTGAATAAATAGCGCGAGAATATAATCCACCAGTTAATGGCAATGCATCACTGGGTACAATGCCATCCATCACTGGAAATACTTGTCCAATAGGTACCCCATTAGTAAATGGCTCACCATTGAAAATAAATTGAGCAGGATCTTCTTTACTGCCTACGATTAGATCTCCTGCAAACTCAGTGCTACCTTCAAATGTATTATCACCAGTAAAATTCAAATTTGATGTAGTTTTAACATAACCTGTCATATCTACATCTTCACCCATGGTTTTCCAGGCAGACCATGTAGTTCCTGTTTTTACCCTGAAATATAATTTAGGCTCAGTAACGCGGGAAGAATACATGTCTTGGCGAATGCCAGCACCAGTTGTAGAAACATTTAACCCAAATGCTACTCCTAAGGGACAATTAGCCAAAGATGCCGCAACCCCATTAGTTTTTGCTATATAATAGCCAACAGTAGTATAGTTATTAAGATCCCTGCCGTTAGGAATTTCCGTAGCGTATAATTGTTGGGCAGCATTTACTTTTTGATCAGAGCGAACAAACTGGTTCCATTGTCCCCAGGTACTGTTTTTATATTTACGGGTATAAATATTGATACTGGTATCTGTATCTACATATAGAATCTGGGTATATTCATCATTAGCCTGAGGAGACGCAGGGTCACCCGCTGTATAAACTTCTAATACGCCAGTAAACGGAGTAGTTATAGGTGCATTAGTTAGAGTAACAGAGGAAGTAGCTTGAATAGAATAAACACCAGTTCGTTTATACTCATTTAAGTTCGTAGTTTCAGCATTTATATTTTTAAGGTCAGTGGTAATCAGTGCATTCTGTTCCATATAAAGTTTAGGAACAGCATCATTGTTATCACTTGGGGCAGCACTGCCCAACGTTAAAGTACCAGTGTCATTAAAAATACTTTCATTGGTTGTTGATGCAATACCGTTAGGACGGATATTAACTGATTTAACAGTGCTGGAGTCGCCTCCAATAAGTACGCCTGTAGAAGCACTTTTTTTCAAGACCGATACATTATTACACCGTAAATCCAGTCCTGCTGAGCTGCTAAAATTGATTGGGCCTGTCATTGTAGAGGTGCCATCTAATTTCAAATAGCTACCAGATACACTGTCAGAGTAAGAGATTTGATGCACAGGTTGCCAAGTATTATTTACCATAGCACATGTGTATACTTTATCTGTTGTATAAGTGCTGATTAACAATTGGGTATATAAAGCATCTCTAGAGGACCCAATAATTTGGCAGGTATATAATTGTCCAGCATCTATTTCAGTATCAAGGTTACTGTTATTCCATAACGAAATCCAATTCTCCGAACACATAAAGGCACAACTGGAATTCATATTATAGTAAGAAGTGATCCATGTTTTTAATTCTTGACGTAAATTAGTGATAGTTTTAGTTGCAAAAGAACCTAGATCTTTTACCGGAATCCCCGAAAGGTCGATGTTCCCAGCAGGGTCTGGCGTGGTATTATTAACCGTTTTTACTGCATCAGTGATACCATAAGCAGCCAAAGTCGTACCACGATAAGTTATTTCTTTCCAGGGTCCCCAGGTTTCTGTCACAGTATCATTATAGTAGGTGCGTATAAACATGCTATGTGCATCAGGTTTATACGATGTTACTATCTGACGAACTCCTCTGGTATTATTAAATCTAATAACTTCTAGATAAAAAGCAAGCCGAGTAGGACAATTTATACATGACGCTGCTATTCCATTATTGTCACAATCCCAAACTCCAGGAGTCGTATAAGTATTAAGATCAACTGCACTAGTTATTTTTTGAATTTTTAAATTTGTTACATCTACATTTCCATTGCTGTTAGCTGCTACACTATTTACTGTTTTAACGAACGCAGGGACATCACTTAAATCATTGAAACTTCCTGAAGTAGCAACAGTAGAGAGTCCAATAATTGTACTTGCAGCTTGATTATGTGCAGACGGAGGGAAAGTCTCAGGTTTATCTAATACGCCAGACCAGGGCACAGCAGTAGAGATAGATGATGTAAATGCACGGTAACCTTCTGGTAAATTCAGTTTAGTATCATCTATTACCCAGTACATAGTAGCTGGGTCATTCTCAGTTGCACCTTCAACGATAACAACGTCGTTATTCTGTACTTGCTCTTTAGTCAAGGCGAATCGTTCTTCATCATTTTGAACGGTAACAGTGTTAGGCATTGCCTCTCGGGGAATATTATCGATAGAGATCATACCTGTAATTTTATCTGCAGGTATAGTAGTAAACTCAGTTGCAATGCTTACCGGAGCATTCAGGGACGTCGTTACAGACCCATTAACTGCACCTGTAAGCTTGATGGAAACCGCAGTCTTAAGAGCCTCTGCAGTATTTGCGTTTGTCGCAGTACCGAAGAAGCTGGCAGCACCTGTATTTAAATTAAATTCAGTAAATTTAAACCCTAAAGTATCAGTACGTCCGCCAACAGTTGTAGCAATTTTCTCTCCGTTAACATCCGTGATTTTATGTGCTAAAACTATATCAGCAGCATCACTGTCAGCGTTAGGAGATTGAATGATATCTGTACCAAGTACTATTTGGGAGGTATTAGAGCTTAATATTTTCTTTAACTGTAATATACGCTTTTCGTCTATATTTACAGTAGTACCATCTTCAGTCTGATAAACCTTTGTTTCTGTAGTGCCCCGTTTCAAGGAAATATATTCCGTAGCGGCATCAGTATTACCCAGGTCAAATTTAACAGCTCCAGTTACTGTGCCACCCGTTAATTGTAAATATCGGTCATCATGAAGATGGGTGTCATCAGATTTATGGTTAACAGTATCTATTACTTCTTCAACCTTTTTTACTAATATCGCTTCAGCAGGGGTTATATTAAATTTCTCGAGATCTGCCATATATTTAAGCCTCCGGTTGTTTATTTCTAGACCATATTATACCTGTCTATAAATACAAAAAGACCCCTGTATAATACAGGAGTCTCTAATTAAACGTGTTATACTGTTTCGTAAGTAGTGTATACTATATAGCCTTTTTCAGTTATTTCAGCTTGAATAACGGTAGCGATCGGAGTTTTAAAAACTGTGTACATAATTGGGTCATAGGAACCTTTGGCATTGACCTCATAGACTTGAAGGATTTCAATATTTGGGTTATTGATAGTAAAATGATTACCATAAACACCGTCTGTTACAAAGTCTTCTGCCGTAAATTCTATTTTAGTAATTTTAGCTTTAGAATCTACAGTGGTTTTCATTACCTCTACAGTTTCTTCCGCTGCAGTTACTTTAGCCTGTAAGTCTTGGATAATCGACATGTACGAGTTAAGATATTTAGTGATATCCAGCTCTACCATTACGCCAAAAGATGCCAGCGGGGATTCTTCCAGGTTCATAGTTTTAAAGCCTTTGATAGTGCCATTACTTACAGGCACCATACCCAGAGTAGCATTGGAAATCAATTTTATCTGGGGAGTTTTTAGTGCATACCAGATCTCAACTTCAGCCAACTGGTCATCAGTTGCCTTAGCAGGGAAATCCACTACGATACTGTTATTTTTCACTTCATAAGTTACAGGACCAATATTAAAAAGTACAGCATCATTATACGCAGGATCAGGGTCTTCCTGAGTAATGATATTAAAAGCATATTGTGTATCCGTCAACCACATTCCTGTAATATTAGAACCTTTTACAGAATGTACTTTTTTTACCCAATTAGCGCCATTACTGTCTATTACTAATTCGTCATGGAGAGAATCGTTTAATCTTCGCAGGACAAAGCCAGAATAAGAAGATGAGGTAGTAGCACTAGTACTAACTACATCAAATCTTGCACCTTCGATACATACCATAGACGCAGGGGTTTCAATAGTACCCGAGCTTACATCTACAGGCAATGCTTTGACTTGTACTTCAGGTAAAGTTCCGCTTACCGCTAAGGCTAAATCAAATTCTTCAGATGCCGTTACAGACAGCTTAACTCGTTTGGCAAAGCGTTCATCACATTCTTCTTTAGTGTACCAGCCTGTAGCTACTCCCTCTGCTTCTTGGGCTGCCTTTTCAGCACGAGCAACAGCTTGGGTAACAATGGCTACCCATTGAGCATAGGCATCAGGATCCGGATCACCATCGCCATCAATAGGATACGGTGTAGGACGAAGTAAATCAAGGTTACTACGTTCAACAGTAAAGCTTACCGGGAACGTAGTTGCAAGTTTTTCTCCTTTGCTACATCCGATCAGGCTTACATAAAGCACACCCTCTCGATTGATAGCACTGGCAGGAATACTATAGTATACATCCGGTTGGATATTAACTTTCCAGGTTTTACCTTCCACCCGGGAAAATTCTGCTGTTTTATCTAAAGCATCCCAGCCAAACCCAGGTTCGATGTGAAAGGCGATAGAAACATCTTCCTGACTTCGACTGGGGATGCGATAAATCTCTGAGGTTTCCAGAGTACGGTTATTAACAGTTACATCTATCTTCATTAAATATTAGATCCTCCTTTAATAACTTCTTCAAGCCTTAACACATAAGTTTGAAGTTCTTCAATAGTTCGTTTAGGATCTTTAATATAGGTCTGTGCTTCCCAACCTTTTGCCTTAGCTTCTGATACATGTTCCCCAGAGGCACTGGCAAGGCCCTTCATTTGGTCAGCGTTAAGGGTAAACACTTGTTTATCTGAAAGTCCACTGGGAATACCACGAACTTCAAAGGTATCATTAGGATTTACACTTGCCATTGTACTAAACAAATTGTACGTTGTTTGCGATTCTAGACTGTTATCAAATGATACTTGTTGGTTACCTACCTTAACCATAAAAGGAGAGGTAATATCATTTTTAGTAATGATATCATTTAATTCCAGTGCCCTACATACCAGGGTTTCAATAGGTATTTCACTTAAAGTATCATTTACGTAGATAGGTTTTTTGTTATCCCAATCATAGCGGTAGCGTGAACTGGAACTATACAGCTTAAAGTCATTGAATGATACCCGCACTGCATCTACAGGAACCTGCTGAACACCAGCAATATAGCCACCAGTTTTTATTCCGGTATTAGGGTCAAAAGTACAGTAATATTCAAGTTTATTAGACATTATCGTTATTCCTCATTTCTTAGTTTCGACCTAATGCTTCCCACATAATATATGCAGAATCAGGTAGTACCCCAGAATAAGTAAAGGAAACATCTGTACTTGTAGGAGTTCCTAAACATATTTTACCAGGAGTACTAATTTCGGCGTTAGGATCTACAAGAGTAACTTTGATTGCATAAGGCGGAGTATCAGCATTAAACGCAATAGGGAAAACGATAGTTCCCATTGAGACCCCGGGTTCTGTTCGTCCCCATTCCCTTATGATACCTGAATTATACACCTGCCAGCCAATTGTGTCAAGATGGCAATTTACATTATATGCAGTTTCTACCTCTGCGATTTTAGCAGTTAATGTATTTACTGCTGCAACTGCTTCTTCAGAACCGATAGCAACCGCAGTTGCCTGATTGTCTACAGTATATCTAATACATAAAACGATATTTATAGATGCCGGTTTTGGAGCTTTTCCACTATCACCAATGTTATACGATGTAATAATATCGCCACTGGAATCTGGTCCGTCTGAGGTACCAGTATCACCTTTTCCATTCCAGAACCAACCAGAGGTACCAGATGGATATTTGGCACCGGAATAGCTATAACGACCCCAGTTACCGTTATTATTTTGCATGCGTCCTAAACCATGGAAATGCAGATTAGAGTACTCTGATTTATTATAATTTCCGACATTCGCAAGTTCAGACATTTTAAGTAAGCTGATAATTTTGGGAAGTCTAAAAGTAGTACTTCCATCACCACTACTGAAAAAGCCACAATTACCATCTTGGGCATTTGCTAGTTGTTGCCATTTTGATTCAGTGATTATCTTCATATTACTTTGTGCCCATGTCCATAACTCCGAGTATTGAGTACGGTTCAAGACTAACCCCTCACTCAAACTTAAAAAACCAGCAGGCGGATTTAAGCCTAAAGTAAGTGTAATGTCCCCAACTTTACTGAGGATTGGTGTACTAGTTGTTGCCATAAATTAAATCTCCTTTCACCATTTCCTGTAACGGGGATCAAGTGCTTCATCTACAAAATCTTCAATAGATGTTATAGGGTAGGTCAAAGCCGTTTCGACTTCTTCCCAATCATTAAAAATACTTTCGCAATCCTGCATTTCAGCAGCTTGCATACCTGCTGTTACTCCTTTATTATATACTTCACGGATCAAACGCAAAAGAGCATCATTATCATCCAGGATAATATCCGCAAGAGTTTCTTGAAATTTCACGAATAGCTCCTCCTAACTATTAGATTGTATCAGGGTAATTCTGGAACCAAATAGCTTTTCCACGAATAACATCGCCACCTGGTTTAAGTTTGCCGTCACCTGGGATATCATACAATTTCCACAAATCCCAGCGTTCACAAGTAGTCGCTGGACCGTAGTCATCAAGGTCAGCAGCTTCAGCATGGGTCATTACATGGTTTGCATCGATTGGAATGTTAAAATTCTCACAAAGTATTGTTACTACTTTAGCCATGGCCTCAATTTGCTCTGCAGTGGGAGGCTGGCTGCCAAAGTTTACATTTCCGTCAGCGTATGCCGATGCGTCAAAGCATCCGCAGAGAGTAACTCCGATAGCGTTACTATTACGGTGCCAGGTATGTTCTTTATAGTCATCCAGGTCGCCCATAAGATGGATCTGTGCATCACCAGTAATACAGATATGATAGTCGTCAAATGTCTGATCGTATCTCCCTGCTGTCCAGTGTAAATAAATATGATAAACTTCGCCATTACAATTCTTGGCAAGGTTTCTAAGTTCGTTTAAGGTTATAATTTTATCCATATGTTTACGACCTCCATTCCTTTGTACCTGCAAGGATACACCCTGCAAAAGTTGTTTTTGAAAGTAATATGATTTTAGTATCAGAAAATTGGATAGTAGCTTCCAATGATTCCCAAAGATCAGCAGATAGTTTACGATATGGGCGGGAAATTGGAATACGGTTAGTTACAGCTTTTTCAAGTGTATAAAATCCATCTGAGTTAGTACTGGTAGACCAATCGCGTACTGCAAAATCAATTATATCAACTAATCCCAATTTATTTTCAGGATCAATAATATAATTGGGGAATCTGTATTGTAGATCCGTAACAGTTATTTCAGGCCAGATAGCACCTTCTTCATCAGGTTTCGTGCCAGGAACCACATGGAGTATAGTAATAGGATAATTCCCAGAAGCAGTATAGCTATCAATTTGTTCCTTAGTGAACTCAGTAGTTGACGTCGCATAATTTACTCCCGATTCATAGGCTAAGTACACCAGACAATAACCAGTCTCCAAAACCGTTAAAGTAAATGTATCTCCAACATTATATATTGTTTTATCTTTATCAAAGGATATAGTGACACCAAGTACCATTGGAGTATCATTAGAATTTAAGTCAGAAAATGTTTTGCCATCTGCTACTACTGTGAAAATGATTTTCTGGGCGTTAACTTCAGTAAGAGTGATTTCAAATACAGTATTAGTATCAAAGCTTGCAATGTTCTGTTGGTCTGTTGATACATATGCTTTGGCATTGGTTACTTGTCTGTTGGTTTCAATGAGCAGCCGTGTATAATCATGTACAAGACTATCATCGTTTTGAGGAATGGTAAGCCCTCTACCGTTTACATAAGCTTTACCATTTGTATACATACCCATGCCCTCATTGACTTCCAGTTCCAATCCTTCGACAGTCCAGTTATTAAATATCTCACTTGCACCTATAGCATCTATTGGTAAACTGGGATCACCTTGTTCACCTTTAGGACCAGGATCACCCTTTTCACCTTTTTCACCTTTTTCACCTCTTTTTCCTTCAGGTCCAGGGTCGCCTTTTTCACCTTTAGGTCCGGGATCACCTGGATCACCTTTTTCACCTGGAGGTCCTTGGATTACAGAGAGGTCGGTGATTTCCGATGCTGTATGGGTATGGACTTTAGCAGCCTTATTATTTAATTGTTGTTGCAGATTAATTACATCCGAGATTGTATGTTGATGCTTTAATGGTTGACGAGCATCAGTCATTCTAGGATCATCATTGGTTACATATCTGTTCAGGTCTGATGGGACTCCATGCGTACCCTTTAATGCTTCCATGTACGCAGAGAGATCTTTCATTACGGCAGATACATTTACACGGAACTCAATTGTATTGGCGTCTTTAATAACAGGTACTAAAGTTTCACTCTCTACAAATTTAACAGACCCGCCCCATTCTGTAGGTACAGCATAGGCATCATTTATTAGAATAGAACCAATAGCTTTAACTTGTACAGGGTTGGGGATAAGGTCCAACTTGGCTTTGTCTTCTTTAGACAGTAAGCCATCCTTTACCTGGGAAGCAAGAAGCGGTCGATTTTTAATGATATTCCAGACAATTACTTCACCTGTTTTAGGATTTAGTAATTCATCTTTAGTCCATACATTTCCATCTAATGCATTGCCTACGCGAATAAGTTCATTGATTTTTGAGGCGTCTACACGGGACGCAACAGGAACATATCGGACATTGAATGTTTTACCAACATCAGCACTGTTAAAAATAACAATACCTTTTGCAGCTACGTAATCATATTCCGATCTATAGTTAAATAGTGCTTGCCCTGCTAATGGTTCGCCATCAAATATTAATTGGATACCAACTATTTGAAGGGTATTGACTTTTGGTATATGATCGAGGTATACTTTTTTAGAAGCAGGTACTAATATCTGCTGTTCATACACCTGAGACCTAGACTCATCAAGATTATATAGAGCTGACAAGTTCATGGGGTATTATAACCTCCTTGGTTTAACGGTTTTTCTATTCTACTGTACCATATTATACCTACTTAATTTTCGAGTATAAATACTAGGTATAATACTAGTATACGGAAAAACCAATACATTGGAGGTATTAATTTTTTATGAAACCTAATCTCTATAAAGAAGAACTTATTGATTTATCTACAGATACTAACTTTGAAAAGCTGGCATCTTTTGCTGTAGAAAATCTTCTTTCACCCGAAGAAATGGATATCGATCTGGGTGAATTGATTGAAAAACAAGCCTATGCGGAAGACGCTGTTTTTGCAGATGATATTAACCGTATGTTTTCTATCGCAACTCCGGTCGAAACTAAAATCTCTGCATTGTACGCTACTAAATGTGCGTCTATGCTGCCGGAAGAAGTAGTAAATCGTATCAACAATGCCTGCAGTATTTATGGCATTGATATCGAGATCCCGGTAGTAAACAAGGTTGCATCTGTAATGGATGACCCTGAGATCATGGCAGCTATTGATGCCTTTGAAAAAGATTGGGTAGACCCCGAGGATGAAGCTACTGAGAAATACGCTCATGCAACTGAGTATGGCACTGAATTCGATACCTGTATGGCTGCCCGCGCGTACCATGCTTTTGAACCTGAAGAAATCGAAGCTATTGAAACCATTGCTAAAACTGCAAGCGCAGTTCCCCCTGACCGAATGGTGGAAATCCTTCATGACCTGGATGAACAGTTGGGCTTTGATACCCCTGCCATGCAGCGTTTGGTAGGTACTCCTGAATATGCAGTGTTTGAAAAGAGAGCATCGGAAAACATGGTTAATCTGGGCAATGTTAGTGCTCCTCTTTCCGTTATCTCCGAATACCAGGATTCTATTAAAGATTTAGGTGTAGACCTGGATTGGGATGGTGAATCTCCGGATTCTCTGCAACTTCAAATAGAAAGGCTTCCGAGTCAAGTAAAGAATGAAATTGGAAGTTGGGTGAAATAATATGGCTGCTAGCGGTCTTCTTATTGGCAATGAAATCTTTAGGGCATATGATGACGCTAAAAAGAAATTTAAAGACTTTGATACTTGGGTAGCAGAAGCTATTCGAGATGAGTTTGGTGAAGATATGGTAGCACCGTTAATGTCTGCTAAAATAGCTAAAACTTCTAGATTACCCTGGGATAATCCGATCGTCTTTGAGAATATCGCACTGACTTTAAATGGTAGGCCAGTACTTCCGGATGTGGATCAGGATATCAGTGTAAAAGAATTAGCTTTTGCAGTCACCTGTCTAAAAAAAGAATTTCCTAATGATGAATTCGATGATAAAGTAATCCAGTACTTCGCTGCTGAAGCGGGAGAAGAGGGTATTGCGATCTTACCTCCTGAACTTAAAGATGCTCAGCGCTTTATCCCGCCTATCTTTTTAAATAAAGAACAACAGTCTATTCAACGTGCATATCTTGAGGAAATCAAGGATTACGTTGAAATAATGACTTCGGCATCGACAGCCGGAGGAGGTGACAAATAATCCATGGCAGTACCTGTTGATAATACGGATATTATGGGTAGTGGTAACGCGACTTCCTATAATAATTCACAATATAAACTAATGACCCAGGATGCCCGCTGGAGAATGTTGTATCCGGCACCTTACTTTGATCCAATCGCTATGCAAACGCTGATGGATCCAAAGATCATGATGCTCTGGGGACGTTATTTCTACGACTGGCACCCGATAATCCATGCTGCAATTAATAAAATGGTTTCCTATCCTATTACAGAGTTTATCTTTGATACTACAGAGGAAGAAACCATTAAAAAGTACAAAGAGATATTTACAGCGATTGACTTGAAGGGTATCCTTATAAAAATGGGCCTTGATTATTTTGTAAGCGGCAATTCCTATTTTTCTCTTTTGATGCCCTTTAAACGGATGTTGGAATGTCCGCGCTGTCGTACCTCGATAGCTGCATCTGAAGGAAAGTTCAAACTTCGTCAGAAAAATGTTATAATCGACTGTCCTACCTGTAAAAAATCAGTTGTAGCAGAGATCAAAGACGTCACAACGAAGGAAATCTCCGCTATACGTCCGATTCTTTGGGACCCGCTGAATATGAAAGTAAACTATGACGAAACCCTGGGTATGTCAGAGTACTTCTATTCATTGCCCAGCTCACTTACTACGGGTATCGATCAAGGCAATATCAATCTTTGGGCAACATATCCTCTGTACTTGATCAATGCTGCTCAATCGCGCAAATATGTTAAGCTGTATAATAAAAAGGTGTTTCACCTGAAACGGGAAACACATTCTTCTGCGTATAATAAGGGGTATGGTCAGCCGATCATATCCCCTGTACTGAAATATTTATTTCACCTGTTAATTTTATTGCGGGCACAGGATGCTTTAGCAATTGATCAGATTTTACCCTGGACTATTATTTCCCCGTCCTCTAACGGAGCAATCGATCCTGCAGGTGATTTAAATTTAGGTCAATTTAGTGGGGCACTGGAAACCGAATATAAACACTGGAAAGCCAACCCATTACGCAAGAGTATCATGCCGGTACCTGTAAATGCACAGATCCTGGGCGCACAAGGTAAAGCGTTAATGCTTACCAACGAGATCCAGGAAATCACCAACCAGATCCTGGCTGGTATGTCTGTACCAAATGAATTCGTGTATGGTGGTCTTCAGTGGTCTGGTGCTAATGTGTCTTTGCGGATGCTGGAAAACCAATTCATTAACTACCGCACTATGATGCAGGAAGTTATTGATTATATTATCGATGAATGCCATACCTACTTTGATATTCCTAAAATTAAAGTCCGTATGCAGCCATTTAAAATGGCAGACGATATTGCTCAGAAAGATTTGCTGCTTAGGTTAGTTGAAGCCGGTGTGCTTTCCAAACATACAGCACTCAAAGAATTGTTCCCACATCTGGAGTATGAACAGGAGCAAAAATATCTTAATGAGGAAGAAAAAGACGAAATGGAGAAACAGGTTCAACGTAGTGTTGTCCAAAATAATGTACAACGTGCGTATGGTATTATGACTCCAATGCCTGACGATGGAACTAATGTAGGTGGACAACAGCATGGTGATTTACCAGAACAACGGCCTCCACGCGCCGAAGGAGGTAATCAGCAAGTATGAGTACCGATATGATTAAAGAATTACGGAAGCTGGCCTGGGTGGAACAAGTTCTGCCCTCGGCTGGCAGTTTAGCACCTGTAATAGAACGAGCTGTACGACGGGGTACACGTTTAGGAATACAGGAAGCAATTACTAATAAAGGGTTAAACGGAAAGGAAGAGAAGAAAAATGTATCTAAACGTTAGCCAAAAATGGGATGCAATCTTAAAAAAAGTTCAAGAGGGTATAAAACACCTTTTCCCTATTGAGGGGAAAACTGGTAAAATCGAGCTGATCCGTCTTGAAATCCCTAATAAGACCAATTCATCTATTGAGTCTCAAAAGCAAAGCCTGCTTGCCGGGTCTAGCCTGGGAACTCCGGTATACGGTGAGTTTAGGCTTACAAAAACTAACGGCAAAAGTGAAACTGCAAAAATAAAAATATTGGATCTTCCTATCCTTACCGACCGTGGTACATTTATTGTACAGGGTAAGGACTATTCCGTATTTAATCAATCCCGTTTACTTCCTGGTGTTTATACCCGTAGAACTAATGATTCTGATGCTGTATTTGCCGATTTCAACTTATCTAAAGGTTTAGGCTTTGAAATACATATGGATACAGATGGTGTATTCAGTGTCAGATTTGATAAATCCAAGTTATCCACATCTTCCAAGAAGATCCCTCTGTACCCGCTGTTACACGCATTGGGAGCCTCCGACCCTGAGATCCAGGCAGTATGGGGCAATGATATCTTTAAAGTAAACGTTGCAAAATCCAACCTTACTGAGGATATCAAGAAAATCGTAGAGCAGGTTATTTATCCAACTAAACGTACGGGTAATGATATCAAAGATTTACGTGAGTACTTTAAGGGTAATACGCTTAATGCTGATACTACCAGAATTACATTAGGTAAAGCTTATGATGTAGTTACTCCGAAAGCTATGCTCGATGCATCTGCGAAAATCATTCGTGTCTATAATAATAAAGATGACGAAGATGACTTGGACTCTTTGTTATTCAAGGAAGTCCTGGCTGTCGAAGATCATTTAATGCTTCGTATTGAGAAGAAAGCGAAAGAAGAAGGACTCGTGTATAAACTGATCTCCAAGCTGGACCAGGGTCGTCCTTTACGTTCGATCATTTTACCAAACTTGTTGACTAAGCTTGTAGAAGGTTTCTTTACTAAATCCTCGCTTTCTGCTCCTCAAACTGAAATCAACCCAATAGAAATCCTGGAAACCAACCATAAAATCACTGCTATGGGTGAAGGTGGTATTACCTCAGAACGTTCTATCCCTATGAATGCACGTAATCTTCATCCGTCTCACTTCGGGTTCCTTGACCCTGTACGTACTACAGAGTCTGAGCGCGTAGGTATCGACCTTAGAACTACAGGTCCCACAGTTATAAAAAACCGTAATATCTATACTGAATTCATAGATAAAAACGGCAAAAAAGTTATGCTCAGGCCTATCGACCTTGCAGGTAAAGCAGTGGGGTTCCCAGGGCAAGAGGGTAAACCTGTAGTAAAAGTCCTTATCAATAATCGTATGAAAGATATGCCGCGTAATCAGGTAGATTACTGGATGCCAAAACCAGCAGATATGTTTACAATTACGACCAACCTGGTTCCGTTCCTGCAAAACGATCAGGGTAACCGTGTTACAATGGCAGGCCGTATGGTTACGCAAGCAGTACCTTTAGTGCACCGAGAAGCTCCGCTGGTACAAATTCGTGACCAGTCTGGTAAATATAAAACTATCCAGGAACGGTATGGCAAAGAATACTTTGTACCTAAAGCCCCTGTTGACGGTACAGTTACAGAAGTAACATCTAAGTATATCAAGATCGGAAATACTAAAGTGGAAATTTATGAGAATTTTCCGTTGAATCTTAAATGTCCTAGTGGGGAAATGAAAATCAACGTTCTTCGAGTGCATGGTGAAGTTTGGCGTGGGAAAATCAAAGACTATGAATTCCAATATGGGGATAAAATACAGTCTGTGGATACCAAAGCCAAGCGGTCTAAATGGCAGTTGATCAATGCTTTTGATTACCAGGATAACGACAAAAAACTCTATAATATCAAGTTTAGATCTGGGCGTAACGTAGTAGTTACTGAAGATCATAGCCTGATTACCATAGATGAGTCTGGAGAACTGGTACCCATATTCCCTAAAGACTGTATAGAAGGCGAGACCAAATGTCCTCTGGCAATGTTACCTGGTGTTCCCCGTTCTACTATCTTTAGAGACGAGGATAACTATAATATGGGTATCTTTGCAGGTCTGTATTTATCAGAGGGCTGCGTAAACGGTACTTGCATTAAAATCTCTGTATTAGATGATTGCAGGAAATTGGAGGTACAACATATCCTTAACATTGTATCCAATAAAAACCCTGCACATATCTATGCAGACAGTGTTCGGTTATATGATAAAGATTTAAGTCAATGGCTTGTAGAGAACTTTAAAAAGTATTCTACAGGCAAGTTGATACCAAATCATTTTTTTAGTTATTCGCCAGAGTTCCGTAAAGGATTACTCGCCGGGTATATGGCTGGTGACGGGTGCATATCTGCCCACTCTAAGGCCGAAGAAGATGGACAGGTATCTCAGCTCCAAATCAGTGCTTCGACAGCTTCCAGTGCCCTTAGAGACGATCTGATGGACATGTTTGCATCATTGGGTATCATGGCCACCAAAGGGTTCCGTGACAAGAGCAAACTGAATGACAAATGGAACGATGCTTATATTTTTACCATTCCGGTACGTGAGTTACCAAACTGGCCGCTCTTTTACTACCAGGATAGACAAAAGTACCTGCAGCATTTAATGGATACTTTGCCTGAACGCTCTAATTCCCGCTATAATCTAACGAATAAACATTATAGCACAATGCCTGAGAAAACGCAAAGGCGTTGGAAACGCTCTGATGTACGCTGGGATACAATTAAAACAATAACTGAAGCGCCGCACGAGGAATATGTTTATGACTTTGAAGTTGCAGAGTCCAACATGTTTGCAGTAGAGAACGGCTTGGTTATTCATAATACGTTCCTGACGATGTACCCGTTAGTTAAAGTTGGTGACAAAGTAAAAAAAGGTGATATCCTGGCGGATTCTAATTTTACCAAGAATGGTGAATTAGCACTAGGTACTAATTTGAATGTAGCCTATATTCCATACAAGGGCTGGACTCACGAAGACTCTATCGTTATCTCGGAGTCTACTGCTGAGAAACTTACGAGCCAGCATATGTATACTAAGGAATTCGAGTCCTCTCCAGATTCTTACATAGATAAAGCTTCTTTTATCAAGTGGTTCCCCACAAAAATAAACATCGAAAATATCCAGAAGTTGGATGACGCTGGTGTTATTAAGAAGGGAGCTACTGTAGTACGTGGGGATATCCTAATTGCAGGTCTGAGACGTAAAACCCTGACCAATGCGGATAATATGATGCGCCGCTTACGTGGCAGCCTTGTAAATCCGTATAAAGATGCAAGTGAAGTTTGGGACCACGATACCCCTGGTAAAGTAATTGAGGTAGTACGTCAGGGTAAGCTTACTCGAGTAGTTGTAACTACTGAGGATAAAGCAAAACAAGGCGATAAGATCTCTGGTTTACATGGTAATAAAGGTACTATTGGTTTGATCCTGCCGGACTCGGAAATGCCAGTGGACGCCAGGGGCAACCATGTTGACGCAATGCTTAACCCTGCATCTGTTCCTTCCCGTGTAAATCCAGGACAAATGTATGAAGCTATGGAAGGTAAGCGAGCTAAACTTACAGGTAAAGTATCTATTATAGATAACTTTGACCCCGCTGATTCCAGCGAAAAAGTATTAGCTAAAATGAAGAAAGATAATATACCTATCGAAGAACCGCTGTATGATCCTAAGACTGGTAAGGAATTAGGCAAGGTATTTACTGGTAATTCATATATCATTAAACTGCATAAACAAACAGAAGGCAACTTCTCTGCTTTGTACCGTGGTGCCTATGATGTCAATAACCAACCAGTAAAAGGCGGTGAAGAAGGTGCGAAAGGCGTTGGTCAGTTAGATGTCTTCGCACTACTTGGACATAACGCTAGAAACAACCTTCGTGAAATGGCTACCTATAAATCTGATAAAAATGATGATTTCTGGAACCAGTTAGAAGCAGGTATTACTCCAATGCCTGCAAAAGAACCGTTTGCTTTCAACAAATTTAAATCCCTTGTTACAGCATCGGGTATCGGTGTACAGGAAACTAAAGATGCCATCAGTATTGCCCCGCTTAATGATAAGATGATTACCAACTTATCAAAGGGTGCGATTCAAAAAGGTTCTATTCTGGAAAACCATATGGGCAAAGACAGACCTGAAAAAGGTGGTATCTTTGACCCTGTAGTAACTGGTGGTTTAACAGGTCAGAACTGGGCACATGTAAACCTGGCATCTCCAATAGTAAATCCGTTGTTTGAGGGCGTTGTAGCCACCCTTTTACACAAGGATACTACAGGTATGACTGGTAACCAGATCAAACAGGAATTAGGTAATATCAATGTACCGAAACGTATTGCTGAGATTTCTGCGGCACTTAAAGTAGCAAAAGGCAGTAATCGCAACAAACTTCTTAAAGAGCTTAAATACCTTACTGCGCTGAAGAAAGCTAATATGAGTCCGACAGAATATGTACTGACTAAGTTCCCGATTATCCCGCCGCAGTTTAGGCCGATCTATGATTCTAAGACAGGTGGTTTACCAATGGTTTCCGACGTTAACTATCTCTACAAAGATATGTTGAACGTTAATGAAAAACTGGAACGCATGAAAGACTACCCTGATGAAGAAAAGGCTGCACTGTTAAAAGACTTACGTCAATCGGCCCATGCTATTGTAGGCCTTATGGCTCCTATCAATAAGCAGAACGAAAAGCGTGGGGTTACAGGGTTCTTACCTCAACTTACAGGTTCTAACTATACCGGTAAGGGTACTAGTAAGGAGTCGTTCTTCCATCGCAAACTGCTCAAACGTCAACAAACACTGACTGGTCGTGGTACTATCCTGCCAGATCCGAATCTTCATGTTGACAATGCTAAGATCCCCTGGGATATGGCCTGGAAAATCTTTGAGCCTTTTGTTATCGCTGAGTTCCGTAAACGCGGTGTTAATATCCTAAAAGCTAAAGAGGAGATCAAAAATCGTACAGATGTAGCTAAACAGCTTCTGCTTAAACAAATGGAAGCACGGCCGGTATTGCTTAACCGTGCACCGACCCTGCATAAGCTTAACATCATGGCATTTAAACCGATTCCCACAGAAGGCAAGTCTATCCAGATCCCGCCGTTGGTACTTAAAGGCTTTGCCGCTGACTTCGATGGCGACTCTGTATCTGGTGACACAGTGGTTTGCATTAAAAGAAAAGACGGACGGATATCTGTTCGCAAGATCAAAGATGTCAATGAGTCCCCGGCTAAAAAATAATATCATATGTTTTATTGGCGTCCCATTAATTTGGGGCGTCTTTTCTTTTGGTGCAAAAAATAAAAAAGTTGTGGGATAAGAATGGTGTAGAAAGGTTTTAGCAATTTTTCTACAAAAATTTAATCACATAATGGGTGTTTTATTATGACAAACATGGACAACGTAAAAGAATTTTTAATGCCTGCACCGCACGAGCCTGGTAAATGGGAATCCTTTGGATTAGGAATTGTAATGGGCGCGTTGGTTACTAAGATGGGATATGAATTAGCTCCCATCGTTAAAAGGAAGATCACGCAATATAGATTGCGGGATTATAGGAAAAACCAGAAATAACATGGAGGGGACCTACGGGTCCCCTTTACTATCTCAAAAAAAATCAAGAAATTATGGAATAAGAATAATGTAGAAATAAAATTAGTCACATTTCTACAAAAATTTAATTAAAAGATGGGAGTGTTTTTACTATGTAACGATTAGAAATATTCAAGGAAAAATGTACATAATAGTACGAAACTAAAAATGAAAGGAGGAATATTATTTATGAACAGCAAAGAAATCATTGCTGCTAAACGTAAAGCAGATGCACCTAATAGGATATTACGTAATATAGCACGCATTAGTGTTTATGGGTTAATTGTTATTTGTATTATTGGCATTACCAACATGATATTAACAAGTCTCGCAAAATAATTCAATTTATTGGTATAAGAATATTGTAGAAATAAAATTAGTTGTTATTTCTGCAAAAATTTAATTAAAAGAATGGAAGTGTTTTACAATGGAAGACGTAATCATGGAGAATAACGAAATGGAGAACAATGCAATGGAAAACAACGAAATGGATTTGAATGTAGAAGGTAAACAAAATGAAGGTTGGAAACCCGATACAAAATCAGTAGTACTTGGTGTTGTTATTGGTGCAGTAGGATTATACGTAGGACAAAAAGCTGTTTTGTTATACAAAGGTTATAAAATGGCTAAAGCTGCAGAACAAGTTGTTCAATCCTATACTCAAGCACAAGGACAACAAGAAGCACAAAGTTAATTAGAGGTGTAACAAATATAGCCCTAGGAGAAATCCTAGGGCGTCATTTATTCAGCAAATTAAAATTTAAGTATATAATTTATAAGCACGTAAACGAAAGGAATGATATATATGGAAAATCTGGATAACAAAACAATTATTGGTGGAGCATTAGGTATTTTAGGTGGTATTGCAGGAACATTGATTGCTCAATATGCGTTTAAGAAACGTAAAGAAAGTATTGATCGTCAACAAAAGCAATCTAAACCATATTATAATAAAAAGCAAAAACAAAATACTAATACTAATCCGAATCCCAATACCAATACTACAAACCAAGAAAATACTAATAAGGAAGCTGGAGCTGATATCAAAGGTAATAAAAATCAAAACCAGCAATCCGCACATAAAAATAATAATACAGATAAATAATCGTGATTATTATGAATACAATTCTACGTAGCGAGGTTCTCCTCGCTACTGTTATTCTATTTCTCTTACATTTGATAATAAAATATTTAATGTGAGGTGAACTGGATGAGTGCATCAGTATCTATTGGTTTGTGTCGTGATAGGCATGCGTTTCCAGAAGAAGTAGAAAAATGTATTTATGGAGAGATCAAAGATCCCATGGATATAAAAGGCCTGGAAAGACGTGCTGATGAATTATTTAAAAGCCTAAAGGTACAAAATACGGATCTTAAAGAAGTATCCTTATACGTAACAGGTTTATCTACAGCATTATGCGCTGCGATCAATGCAGCAAAGAAAAACAAGATTAAGTTAATCCTTAATCATTATAATATAGCAACTCGGGGCTATGTTCAGCAGAAGATGCGGTAGCCCCAACACCCCTATGCTATAAATAATGGGAACGTAATCGTTCCATCCTTCCGTTATTTATATAAAAATAATATTTTTAAAGTGACGTAATAGTCGTCACGAAGGAGTTAACCATGACTGTACAAAACATCAAAAACATCAAATTTCAACCTGAAGATTTTACGTAGCGCTATGTTCTTAAGACTCCAAAGTTCTATCTTGGTATCGAAGCTCTTATTGATAGCTCGCCAACGATGAAGGAGGTATTTAAAGAAGCGCCGATTCCGAAACTTCAGAAAGAAAAAGTGGAAAACGATGCTGAGTATGAAACATGGGCTTTATGGCAATTGTTAAATACCATAAAGATTACCCCGCCAGTTAATCCTGCGTTATTAACTTATGCACAACGCGTGGCCTATGTAGCGAAAGACGCAGTGGATTATATTAATGCAGAAGGAATTCCGGTTAGCTGGAGGAAGGAAAGCTCCGAGCCTGACGCTCGCTGGGTATTCTGGGTTTTACTTTCTGACCAAGAATTCAAGGAGCGTTTCTCCGTTGAACCTGTTGGCAAACGCCTGGAGATCAACGGTTTTGTCAGAGAGCCTCTGACACACCAGAAACGTAACTAATTCTTCCAAAACAGAGGTTGGAGAAATCACGCTACGTTTCTGTTAAAATGGCAGAAGCATGTCAAAGTTTCCATCGAGATGCATAAGCAGAAGGATCTTATGCGTCTCTGAAAGGAGGTTCCAAGTGGCGATAACACTTGGACTTCTAATTTGTTTCTCAATACTTTGGTTTGATTTGATGATTGTTTTAGCATATGCTGAAGCTGAGGAGACACTAGTGTGAGAGCAAGGCACTAGCTCAGAAGCATATTTCGAGAGATATTTGGTTCCAGGGTTTGATCCTGATCCATACTTCTCTCTTTTTTTTTAGCAAAGTATTTTCGGTATAATAGATCGTAGAACCTAGTGAAGGAGTTCGATCTATGTATACACTGGAAACAAGTCCCTCTGATTTCTCTCAAAAGATATTATACCTGGATGGTAAACCTTTTAGTCTTGATGGGTTACCATACATGGTTACTATAATGAATACAGACTCAGAAAAATTGCTTCTTATGACTGGTCGCCAGGTAGCAAAATCAACTACTATTGGTGCAACCAGTATTACAGAACTTGCCAGCAAACCATTCTGGAGATCATTATACGTAGCTCCTCGAGATAATCAGGTATCACAATTTAATAATGATAAACTTAACCCAATGATAAATAATTCTCCGATTATAAAGAATTATTATGTTAATTCTTCGTGTACTATGCAAACCCAGGCTAAAGAGTTTTTAAATGGGTCTATGATGTATTTGCGTAGCTGCTATCATACAGCCGATGGTATCCGTGGTATATCCGCAAATTCTGTGTATCTTGATGAGGTACAGGATATTATTTTGGATAACATTCCTGTAATAGAAGAATGTACAGCACGTAAAACTCCGAAACGTATGGTCTTTTGCGGTACTCCTAAAACATTTGATAATTGTATTCAAAAGCTTTGGGAACAAACTACCCAACACTATTGGGCAATGAAATGCAAGGGTTGTACAAAGTGGAATGTACCAATCGTAGTAGATAATCTGGGTGAAGATGGTCTTATATGTAAATACTGCGGTAAACCCTTGGACGTAGCAACTGGTGAATATGTAGGCAAATATCCTGACAGGGATTTTGTTGGGTATCACATTTCTCAGGCAATGATCGCAGGTGTTCCTCAAACGGGTATTCCCTGGTCCCGTCTTATCGAAAAATTAAATAACCCGTTATATAGTGAGGCAAAGTTTTTCAATGAATGTCTTGGTTATTCATATGATAACGGTGCAAAACTTCTGGTTGAATCCGATGTCGTTGCTTGCTGTGATCCTGAAACAACAGAATTTACTACTAATAGAAAAGGTGAATGGGGAATATATACTGTAGTTGCTACAGTAGACTGGGGTGTACTTGGTGGAAACACGCATACCGTAGTAACTATTGGGGGCCTGGACCCCCAGGATAAACTGCGTGTATTTTTTAGCCAGAAATTCCCAGTAGATCAGGACCCATTATCCCAGATGGATCAAATCGTTAAGCTAATAGCTTCTGCCGCTCCAGTTTTAATAGTATGTGACCGTGGTGGCGGCAGTTTAGCGAACTCTGTGCTTCGTAAGCATTTCCCGAATGTAAAAGTATATGAAATAGAATATAAAGCACGTGTAACTGCAGGTATGGAATTTAACGATAAATCCAGATCCTGGGTTACAGATCGTACTCGTGCAATGGCAGGCGTTGTTTTAGATATTAAAAGCCAAAGAATGATTTTCCCTGCATATAAGGTTATGAAACCTTTCGCAGAGGATCTATTAACCTTATCTTGTGAATATAATGATAGGATTCGTGCATTCCAGATAATCAGGGATATCAATGTTCCTGATGACTTTGCACATACGTTAGTATATTTACGTTTAGGTGCTAGATACTTTGCTAAAAATCCAAGGGCATTCAAACATCAGTTAGATGATTTCACTCCACCTAACGGTGAAATACCTGAAGAATATGAGTAAAATGTTATAGAGATCAAAATGGTATAAGTAATATGGAGAAGATATCTATATCAAACCTCTAAAGAAAACGTAAGTCTGCGCTGACGGCACGCATCTGGGAGATGTACCCTAACGCAGTTTTCTTTTAGGAGAGTACTGTTATAGATGCAGCCCTCATTGGGGTGGTTTCTTCTCTTAGGACTACGCCGCTCGGTCCTAACTTGTGCAGAAATCATCATCCCCTTACAAAGTGTTATTCACTATTTCACTTTAGTGCACAAATCTAAACCAGAGCGGCCATCCTCCGAAGACCCTGAGTCAAGCAATTGATTTCAGGGTCTTTTATTTTTTTATTAAAAGAAAGGAATGTGACTGCCATGAGTTCTATGGAAACTCAAGAGAGACAAGAAACTATAGTAGACAAAAGCAATACTGTTGTTTACTGGGGACCTAATGCTCTCAACATCGGTGTCTTGCTGCAAATCGTACCAGGTGTAATTGCAAGATGCGCTTATTTTTCTTTTAAACCGTTGACCCCCATTTTCAAGAATTATCTTATATGGGAATTTAGTGCAGATGAATTCAGGGACTTTTGTACTAAATTAAAAGAATGTACTTATGGTGTTTTAGAAACTTATTCTTATTCTAAACGGTTAATTTTTAATGACCTTCAGGTTTTTACAGACGAAAATACTGAACCCGTATTTTGTACAGTGCCATTATTCGACACATCCCCTATGGCCCTTAACAGTATTATGAGTTTTATAACTGATGCTAATGTATTTGTTTCAAGCCTAATTTTCGGAAATGCGTATGTTACTCTATTAAAAGATAATGAAGATATTAAAGCCTTAAAATACTATATGCATCTTCCGGCAGAGCATAAGCTGATCCTTAATGGTGAAGAAATAAAAAATAAGTGTAATCTATGTAAACATCAAGCTCATAAAGGAGATACCATATGTATTAATTATGATATCGATTATAAATGTTTCTTTACATTAAATCCGATATCAAAAGAGGAAATCAACAAAGATATTCAGCAGTTATATGCAAATACTATTATTTCAGGGTTGGATATCGACAGCAATGAATTTCCTATTTTACAAAAGTTTAAAAGTAATAAAGACTTTGAAGAATGGTATACAAATACATATCTCAAAGACGAACCTGTAGAAAAGGAGAATGTGTAATGGATATTAACAGGTTTCCAAAGCTTGTACGTGAGTATTATAATACTTTATCTGGGCGGCATAGTCAACTAGAAAGTATTTGTGGCAATCGAGTACTTACATTATCCGAATTGCCCTTTATTGATTATAATTCTTTTTCAAGTTATCTGGGAGTAACTCCTGAAATACTAACGTCTATAACAGACGTTACTGCAAAAGCCTGTTATTCTAGGTTTTATATTGATAAAAACACCAAGAAAATTGTTCCATATTCTTTTGGTATTAAACTTAGAGAAATCAATGCCCCTACCGAAGCTTTAAAGGAACTACAGTTAAAACTAATGGAATTCTTCAATCGCTTCCCTAAACCTCCATGTAATTACGCATTTATGCAAGGTAAAAGCATTGTGGATGCAGCCAAAACCGTTGCTAATGACGGGGTACTTGTACATGTAGATTTAAAAGACTTTTTTTCCGCTCACACATCCTTATATGTACAAAAAGGGCTTGAGCATTTAATTACAAAAAAATTTAATACAAATTTACCCTTAGATGTTCTGAGTAGAATCGTTAAACTTGTTTGTTTAGATGGGGTACTGCCGCAAGGAGCTCCTACTTCTCCAATTCTTACTATAATCCTTAATTATGATTTTGATTGCAGAGTAGCAGAACTAGCAGAAAAGTTTGGGTTTACATATACTCGATATGCAGATGATTTATGCTTTTCAGGTAACAAAAGTGATGCAGACTGTCAGGACTTTATCAGCGAACTTAGTGAGATAGTACATCCATTTCGGATGAATTATAAGAAAGTTGGAATTATGCGTGATAAAGCTTATCCTATTGTAACTGGCTTCCGTATAAAAACAAAAGTTACATATCTGCCATCTACTCAGTCCGCTAAAATTATCAGGATTATAACAAACTATTTACAGATGCCGGACTTACGTGGAACAATATCTGCCAAAATCATTGATTTCACGTTCTCTAAGAATACCAAAATCCCGTTGGATGAATTGCCAGGAACATTAACACGTATTACTGAACTGGTTCATACGAAATATCCAAATTTAGAATTTATAGTTAAGCCAGTGTATAAATATGTACAATCAGTGAAAACTGTATTAGGATTACATATATCTAATTCTGAAGTAAAGTATCCTAGGAGTAAATATAATGACCTGCGAGTTGAAGCGATGCTGATTGGAAAACAGCTTGGTATACGAGAAATAATGTATAATATACATCCCGCTAGAATCGCCTTAGTTAAAAAGTATACAGCTAAAAATACATCTCTTAAGTCCTCGTTTAGGAATTTACTGCTAAAACCCTTGAGTAAACGGGTGTTTAATGGTAAGTTAGCATTTCTTAGTATGGTAGATCCAGATAAAACCCTAAAGTTAAAAGCTATCATGGATAAACATCGTAAAAAAACTGTAGAAGATATGATCAACTTATTTAAAGAGGAGGGGTTCTAAATGGCTGAACCTGTTAGCAAAATAGATACAAAGGCGTTGGAGAGTGGACCTATTATAGTCAACGCAGAAATGTTAAAATTAGCACAAGAAAAAGTTGAACGAGAAAAAGAAGAAAAAGAAAAGGCAAAACAAAAGGCGCAAAAAGAAGACGAGAATACATTATTGGACTTAGCGCCTTTTACTTGCTATCAGAATAAAGGGGAAATTAGATGTAAAGCATTAGAACAACCAATGGGTCCCCCTTTATCGTTATCTGAAACTACTTATTATTTATCAGAATTTATGAATTTAATATATTCATCAATTCAAAGTACTCAAAATGCGGATGAAATAATCTATGAATTAGGCTGTGAGTTTACAGCGATTCTGCAGGAAATTATGTCAGATAAAGTTAATTATAAACTTATCCGAGATCTATGCCTCGTAGATTATAGTGATTCTGTTAGTTATTTAAATGATACCTATGAATATGATTTGTTTGATACTGAAGACGAATTTTTAACAGATCCATTATGGAAAGCTCAGAGTTCTTATTTTAAAGAAATGGTAACTAAAACACCAGAGTATTTAGACCCTGATATTGATGAAGTTAATGATGCAGTCCTTTCCGAGTTGGAATATCGGAAAGCTAATCCTGTTTGGTATCCAAAGTGTCAAGAGTATCTAACTGATGACAGTCGTATCTATGCCAGCAAAGAATCCTATGAAAACCATGGGTGCATACTTAAATACGCAAACGATGGTATGGAAACTATTGCTTTTTGTAAATCGGTATCTGAATCATGTACTGAATACTTCAAACTTATAAACTTAAAGGCTGAGTTGACCCCGATTAAGGTTTATGGGCTTATGATGTTAGCAAACAGTTATTCAATTACAGCAGTAGATTTTGAAAAGCCCATGCAGCTTCATTGGTACACAACGTTTAGACATAAACTGGTATATTTGCTCATAGATATCTTTGATTTTAATAAGATCGACAGTGAATCCCTAGAAAAATATAAGGATGATCTTACTAAAATTATTGATTATTCGTATGCGCTTAATTAAAAAAAATTTGGTATAAGTAATCTGTAGGAATAATATTAGATATTATTTCTATTTATAAATACAGTATCTCATGTGTTATAATTTTCATTCCGAGAGTTCTAGGAATAAAAAATAAATAATAGTAATAACATCTGGCCCAATTGCGTTTGTGTACCAGTGCGGTCACATGCTCGCTTCCTGTAAGAAATTATAGGATAGATAACGGTAAGGAAAGATATTACTAATTATAGCGCCAACATGGGATACTGTATTTTATTATCTTGATATTATTAAGGCTGCCTAGGTAGTCGATATTCATTAAGAGTTCTTAATGGTTCTTTCTTATGGTTTAGACGGCAGTCATAAACCTATGAAGACAACTCGTGACATCGCGTTATATCTCCTCCAGATCCGACGAAGAGTTATAAATTGCATGGGGACTACTTAGGCAGCTTTAATAATATCAAGATAATTTATTTTCATCTTATTTGACCTCCAGAAATATTTCGTTAGCATCTCCTTATGTTATTTCCTAATGTATAACTAATATTATACATATAACACATGCTTCCTAACGTTCGACTCCCATCAACGTTTCTCCAATTTCTGGAGGTCAGATAAGATGAAAATAATTAAACCCCGAAACGCCCTAACTACCTATAACAGAGTTTGACAATGAGTTCATTGTCGTTTTCTTGTATTTAAGCTTGCAGCTTAAAATTGTACCAGGAATTCCGGATCCGGCAGCCATGCATGATCGGACGTGTTATAGGTAGTTAAGACTTTTCGGGGTTTTCTTTTTTTTTTAGTTATTGTTTTTGATAGCCAATAGTCCAGTAGACTTCAAAATATAACCCGGGAGTTTTACGCCATAAACCAACTGTAGTACGAGCTATCATTGTACCATCAGTAGTAAATAAGCCCATCTCTTTAATATCCTGATTATCTACCGCACCGTCTACCATGTCATACAGGAACGAAAATGTAAGGCTTAAGCCATCGTCCGCAATTGTAGGAACAGTAGCGGTTAATTTACGGGAACCTGATAATTCGCTGTCAAGTTGTTCATCCGCGATAGTCACTGCAGTATCACCGGTTCCCAATGCTAATTGGCGAACAACCGGAAGATCTGCTGAATCAGTCCCCCAACCGCCTAATAGTTTTATAATGGGATACCTAATACCCAATACGATATTATTAGGTACTTTACCTTCCTGAACTACATTACCCTCTGCATCTTTCAACTTAAAACCTACTCTACCGATAAGTTTCGATCCTGAACAGATACCTAAAGCATCTTTATTAGCAATATCATTTATTGCTATATTATTCATACTGTTTCCTCCTCATCATACTGTAAATTTACATACAGACGTCTAAAAGTTGGACTCTTACGGTCCAGAGCATACATCGTTATTTTAAAATAAATAACCCCAGTCATATCTCGCAGTATTTCTGGTACTGGTTGCCAGTTTGTTTTATCCTGCGAATATTTTATATCAACCAGAGTTCCTTCTGGAGCATCATATTCTGTTCTTGCAAAAATATTTTTAGGAATGCCGCCAATTGGGAAACTCTGAGAAACAACGCTGCCCTTATCACCATCAAATACAACCAGACCATCCTTTGCCATAACAACATTATCCATTTCCCACTTATCCATTTCCAGGATACCACAAACAGTTTCGCCCTGTATAAAATTATAACTGGGCGTACTATCTATTATTTCCTGGGTGATCTCAGAGTAAATACCACCAGAAGTATCTCCCTTCAAATCAAGTTTTATTCCCATGTCAGTTACATCCGCAGGGAATGTCATATGGCTAAGATGAAATTCTTTATGCTCAGCAAATGGAGTATCTGTTTCTCTGAAATAAACTTTACTGTAGTTAAGTTCTACATATGACGGTTGATTAGGCTTGCTTTTCCAGAACTCATTAAAATTATCGTCATCTTCTTTATCAAAGATATGCCAATAATAATTATTTAAAGTAAGAGCTAACGGATCTGAAAGATCATTCGTAAATATCGGACGTCCTACATCCTTAGAGTAAATAAACATATCTCCAGGTATATTCTTAAGACCATAGACTGCAGATAAATTCAGTCGTACACCTAGACTATCAATGTCCGGACTCATTATATTGTTATCATCATAAGACTCAGCTACGTATTGCTGAGTTAAAAATATATCGGTCCTGGTAGGTAAAGCATCATAGAATAACTGGAGAATATCCTGATTATCCTGGAATACTTGATGATCTTGCCATTGGAGATTTAACCGGATATAAGCTACCACATCATACAGGAAATTAGACATAATATAATCTCTAATTTCTTCTGTCATCGGAGCATCAATGAGATACTTTGCAAACAGATCTACTGGTCGAGTTTCCCACCAATAAGGATGTGTTTTATGGGTAATAAGTTCAACAGTGTTTGACAGAGGTTGAAATCTATAAAGAACATCCCCCTCTTTTACACTAATTTTAGCATTACCCATTGGGTAAGAATATCTATCAGTTTCTACTACTTGGTTTGCAATACTAATAACAGTTTCATTACCATACTTAGCTACTGGTAAGCCAACGACTAAGTTAAGCATTGCAAGCAAATTTCTAGGAGAAGGTCCCAAGTAAAACCCTGCTAATATCGGAGCAATAGAATCTCTATAGGTAGTCGAGTCCAGGCGTTTGTAATCCAGAAGATTGCCGATCTCGTTATAGATACGCAGTCCAGCATAGCGACCCTTTGATAATAACAGCTTTTTTTTAGGTACCTCTTTTACAAATGCCAGTTTACCTTTAGTTAATCTAAAATCTATTTCATTTTGAAGATTGATTTCAGGGTCTACATAAGCATCGTAAAACGCATCTAAAAATAGCCAGTTCTCGTCAATTGTGTACACATACGGATAATCTTCATCCTCAAGGTACGTAGGCTCGCCAAACTCAAACTCTTGCCATACTTTTGTAATACCAACCGTATGCTCATTTATCTCATTTATATCATACCGAGCTAAAAGAGAGACGTCGGTAGGCAAGGATAAAATAGATGCAGCATGTGATGTTACTCGTAAAATATCTTTCGGCTTAAACTTTTCAGTCCAAAAGTCTGGTGTTAAGGTCTGAAGCCATGAGTTATAACGTTGCATAGGCTACGCCTCCACATCAACTTTTATCAAGTCTTCATTTGTGTACCAGCAGCATGTACGCATAGAAATCTGTGACCGGTCTTCGATTATAAATTTCAAGCTGTCAGATTCCAAAGGACGGAGAATAGAATCTTGAGGTTGACGGTATAAATCAAGGCCAATACGTTCCATACGTAGATCCTCGGTTAAATAATAACATTTCACATCGATAGGCAAGTGTACCATCATAACCCCAGCGTCACGAATAATGTGAGCAATTTCAGCTACCTGGGGATAATCGGAATCCCGTAATTCATTTACGTACTGAGATATTGCCTGTTTTACCTTTGCAATCGCAGTACTCGATTCAATATCTGAGACTTTTATTGAAGCAGTGAATACCAGCGGCCACATTTGTTTTACAAGATTATCTGTATGCAACAGCTCATTATTAGAGTTGTTTACAAACTCTTCAACATCCGAGATACTTGATGTTAAGCTGCTCATAGGAGAAGCTGGGGTAAGCAACGGTACCTCTTCTTTTACAGAGCCACGCAGTGATGTATCATTAGGAAGCAGGTTTGCATCATTCCACGCCTGCATTAATTCTTCAGGTTCATTGATCAAACTCTTGCCATTAAAAGCTAATGGAAATCCCAGCGGAGCTACATAACCGCTTTTTATATTAAAGGTATTATTGCGAATATAAATATCGCATTTACCCCCAATGTGTACAGTGCCTACACCACGTATATTTACCAGGTCACGAATCATTTCGTTATCTCTGATACCTACGGGTACTACTTCCTGAATATTATCAAAGTTATCACGTAAAATAGCTTTAACAGTTTTATATGCAAAGAGTCCCCGTAATGCCAGTTCATCCTTGCCTCTATTATAAAACACATAGTTCGATTCTACAATACCGCCATCACTTGTATCAGCAAGAAAATATGCTCTGCGTACAAAAGCAGCTACAGAACCCGTAACTGTTACCGCGTCATTGGTTACTGCATTATAAAAACTGCCTGTACCAAGTGATCTAACAGAGACATCAATATAGTAACCATTAACATCATCACCCGGCAGCTCATCTTTAGTTACAAAGTGGTCGGATACTACTTCATATGTTCTGCTATTACTAGCTTCCCATACATCGCCTGCACTTATATAAATATCAGACTTAGATCCAAAGATTACTCGAACTACACCTGTTACATAGTTACCTGTACGTCTGGTTAAAAAATACCGGCTCATCAAACGTTCAAGGTCCTCATTGTCCATAGATACATAATTTTGCAATCCTACAGATTCCTGAAGTCTCTTTGCGCCTTCTGCTTGACGTGTCCAGATCATTGCAGCCGGACGTATTAACATTTCGTAAATAGGAGTACCTGGACCACAATCTAAATTGGGATAGGCATCTGAAAGAATATTAAATATTCTCGTTTCCATATTGACTGTTGTATCAAAATTATCAGTTATCGCCATTGTTTCCTCCTTTCTCAGTTTACTTTCATCGAATATACTATCGATGCAGCTTTAGCCGGAGTAAACCGTACAGTGATGGAGATTTGATTAGCAGCATTTATATCAAGTGATATCAATTCTATAGAAGTAATGATATCATCTGCTGTTTGTGTATTTTGAGAGCTTTCAAGACTCTGGAGTTTAAAGAACTGTCTGATAGCTTCCGATACCTGGTCTCTTACAAACACTTTTGTCTCTGTAGTATCAACAACATTCATTCGTACTAACTTAGAAAGTTTAGTTCCAAACCAGGGACGGATAGGATCAGTACCTACCCCAGTCATTAAAATAACTGTAAATTTCTGCATTGCCCGCAAAGGTCCTGCCACTTTATCATAGGGATCAAGTGTATAACTAACACGAACAGGACCAATATTGCTTTCAAGCCTAGGTGTCATTATTAAACCTGAAATCATGATTTAAGTGCTTCCCCCTTTGCCTCAATTTTACTTTGAACTTTTTCAGCTAAAGCCTTACCTTGCTCTGTAACTTCTTCGGCAGTGCTTGTTAATCCACTAACAGCACCTGCCATATTTTTTATGTCATTTACTGCGTTAATCATTTCTGTTCGTTTTTGAACACTGGCTATAGCTGATATAGAATTTTCTAACGCTTTATAATCTACGTTGATCTTTGTAGGATCTACAATATTTAATTTATCACTGGAGAATTCGTTTAAAATACCCATGATACCGCTTAATGCATTTGCATAGCCTAATGCTGTAAAAACAAATTGAGTCAGGGAATCCCCACCACTACTTTCAGACGTAGCTTCTTCCTGAGTCAATTGACTGCCAATAGTAGGCATCGTTTTATCTTTAGCACGCTCAATAAGTGTCTTAGCACTGGTAAGCGCAATATGGATAGCATCTGCACTGTTATATGCGGATGAAACTCGGCTTACAGAACGGTAGCCCGGAGGGAAGATAGAATAGGTAGAACGCGGGTCATCAAGGTTACCCAATGTTCCTTTAGGGGAAACCCAAATACCTGAGTAGTCTAATCTTCCGGAACCCTGGACTCCGATACGTACATTGTCTCCTTCGTTGACCTTTGCTTCAAATATTACAATTCGGAAGGTAGTATCTTCGATAACCTCAGTATACTCCGTATTCCCGACTTTCATATACGCAGTGGCAGTACCGCCCTGGGCACGAACAGAGCCAATAAACAAGCAATTAGTTGGAGTAGTATATGTTAACGGCGTATGCCAGTTATAATTTGTATCAGCTTTGGGAAACGATGAAATCGATAGATACCTAACAGGTAATCCCGAATACAAAGTTTCCAGGATTTCTCCTGAGCATCCATCAACTGTTTCATTTTCTTCCCATGTATCTATTCTGTAAAAATAAGGATCGTCATTGCCAACGGGGTCATTGTCTTCCACTGTTTTAACAGGCGGACCATATGACCCTTCGATGATACGTTTAGCCAGAGTATCCAGATTTTCATCATCTTTCAAATACTCCATATCGTCGGTATTAGTAACATACCCAATGTAATAGGTTATATCCGAAACAGTTCCATATTTTAGACTGTTTGTCTGGGTATAACCCAATGAATCTATTGGGATACGTTTCTGCTGATAAGTTTCATAGTTAATTGTACCTACAAGGGCGTTATAGCTATCGCAGAGAATGTTATAGCCTGAAATAGAAGTATCAAGGTCTGTATAGCAATCAATAGTTATAGTTACAGTAGGTGCATATTTAACTTTTATATCTCGAAGATCAGGCTCTGTTGCATCCAGCGATTCCCGTGAAAGCATACATTCGTCACCTTTTATCTCGATATATTTTTTTAACAATTCAGCAAATTTATAATTTGTAGAGATCCTAAAAGTATCGGTATCTGCATGACGTGTACCTTTTAATGGATGGAGAACTATCATAGCCTTACCTCGTTAGAAGCCTTCAGACGCTGTATTAAGAGCTTCTCGTACAACTCCGACAACTTCGTTTTTCTTTTTATTATACATATGTGGTGTAAGTTTTAAGTAGGTCCTGATTTTGGAGTCAGGTAATTCTACTTTGCCGCCATAACCAGTTGTATGTTCAAGTATATATTTACCGGGATTATCAAGCACATGGTAAGCATAGTATAACGCTTGTTCAGTAGGATCAGTTTCATGTACCCCAGGGTCAAACGTCTGTTTACTCTCTACTAGTTCACGACGAAGCCTGGTAGTAGCGTCAATAACTTTCGGCACTGACCACCCGGTAAACTCGGCTATCTCCTGGTGAGTCGGTTCTCTATTAAGAGCTTCCGACAAGTACTCAGTAGCCTCAGTGATAGGCCGGAATTTAAAGTGTACATTCTCTGGAATACGGATAGCATGCTGATTACTGATATTTTCACGGCTTACTTTTTTGTAAGTGTTGATTACATGCGTTGATAACTTGGCTCCCATTGCAGGATTATAGGTATCAAAGGCTTTCAACGTAAGTTCTTTAAGCTCTGCTTCTACAACAGAGTATGGCCGTACATTGCTAAGCTTTCTGGCATTGCTTACAATAACACCATGGAATTTTTTCAATAAATCCCATTTAGCTTGAGTATTACCTTGTTTATATTTACGCCAAAGTTCCAAATCGGAATCAGAATATTGATTAGATGCCTTAAGGCCAACCTTACCCTCTTGGAACCCGACTAACTTAGGTCTAACCATTTTATTTCTCCTTTCACATTCTTTCTTATGCTTTTATTATACCTGGATTGGTATAAGTATATTGTATAGATACTAGGTAATAGTATCAAAATTTTAATAAGGAGGCCGTTAATATGGCAAACGACGTAAAATTAAGAGATCACATTTTAAAGGTATTCCATGAATCCCCAGATCATCGAGAAGTAACACAAGCGTTAATTAAATTTATTCAGGATGAATTAAAATTCAATCAAAAACTTACCCCAGAATTACAACATGAATTAGTTCATAGATTTTTCTATGAAAAATGCTGCTATGGGGTATCAGTACCCTATACTCGTATGGATGACTGGAAATTTGGTATAGAATTGGAGTCTGGTAAACTTATATCATTTGTACTATCCTATAGTATTGTTGACCACTGGCTTAGAGGTGTATGTGGAGGATACCCATGGGGAGACCCTGATGCTGATTGGGCATTATATGGTAAAATTCAAGGTATGTGTGTAAGAACTCTTATAGATTGGTTTTCAATTGCAATAGTATTAGATGACACTTCCTCTACTAAAGAAATAACACCTACCCCAAGAAAAGAATTTGAAGATATATGCCCTACAATCGATGCCTTTTTAGCCGATACATTCAACAAAGCATCTCTAAAAGAACTTGCAGATATGTATTTTACTTTAGCAACATTAGATGCTAAATCTTTGAATTTAGAACTGGTTAGAAAAAGACATAAAAAGATGTGCAAGGATATCCAGGAGCTTAATATACATAATACATACTCAACGTTATTAGATAGGCTGGAAAAAATCTTTAAAAGTATATGTATCGTTATATCTGCAGACGCGGAATCTAAAGCTGAGTGTAAAGAATTGCCTGCCCCTCCAGTAGAGGTTTCACAAACTGAAACTAAACCTAAAAGTAAGCCTCAAGAAAATAGACCTCCCCGTCAAGAAAGATTTAAGATTCTGATTAAAAGGTTCAGAGATAACGTATATAAGAAAGTAGTATTCCCTGCAGATTTTAACGAAGCTAAATTTCACGATCGCTTCAATAAACGTATGGCTTCGCATATTAGGCGTAATCAGATAAAATATGAGGTGAATCCTGATCTGGCAATTAGGATACTAAATGAAACTCATGGCCTTATGGCAATACTCCCATTCTATATAGAAAATGATACGATTATATACCCTGGTAAATTTATTGGGAGCTTTAGGCGTGATGAAAATGTCCTGTGTAGGTTTACGAAGAATTTTGGATACCCAATGAGTTTACATGCTAATACTAATGGATATATCGCAGACGGAACAGATTTTATACCTGGAAATGTAGATGATATATTACGGGATTTTGCAGAGCACAGTCAATACAATAGATTTCTGGCAATACCTATTGAGGTATTAAACAAGGAAATCATGGATATCGCTGAAGATACTCTTGTAAATCCGTAATACTAAAAGAGGCGATGTTAATCATCGCCTCACTATTTTTACAATGAAAATTCTTTTTACGGAAGCGGTGAGAAATAATAATGGATATATTCGTTATGATAGGTACAACATTAACAATTGTAAGTATATGTATTTTGGTTTTATATATAGGCACTAATTGGGGTAAACTGAAAGACAGTACAGTCATCCTTTTAGTTTTGTTGAATGCAATAATACCAACACTTACATATATTTATACAGTACCTCGTATGGATAATGAAATTCAGGATGTACGTACTGCAATTACAAATAAACAAAAGATAATAATGATAGATACGTCATATCTATGGGCTTCCCAAATAAATAGATTGCACAAAGAACTTATAGAAGCTGGATATACGCAAGACTCATGGTTAGTTTTTACTATAAAGGAGGAATAAATAATGAATATTTACGACAAAGGAACAGGGGTTGCCCTGGTAAACAAGAAAAACGAGGTATTATTAGGATTACGAAGTGATGGTCAGGGCTGGGGACTCGCAGGTGGAAAAATTGAAAACAATGAAATGCCGTTTGAAGCAGCTATGCGAGAATGTGCAGAAGAATTCGGTTATGTAGTAGAGAACCCGGATAATATGAAATTCGTAGGTAGATTCTTCGCTCCTGAAATTATAAAAGGCGAAAAACAAATGGTTCGCAGTTACATATTTATGTACAAAATTCCAACAATGGATATTAAATTAGGAGAAAGAACAACTGAAATGACTGAACTCAAATGGTTCTCAAGAGAAGAAATAATGTCCGAAGCCAATCTTTTTCCACCTACACTTGTAGCTCTTAATCAAGTATTAAAAATGTTAGATTCTACTATTGAAGGAGATAATTGACAATGAAACTTACACGAGAAGCTATTGATGCTGTAATTGCCAAAGCTAAAACAGCTAAGAAAAGCAATCAGAAAACTATTGAAATTGACCCGGATGAACTGATTAAGCTTTGTTTTGCTATAAATTCCGAACGGAGAAATAATATTATGCTAAACAAAAAATATTCAGTGCTTACAACTAAATATAAGAATCTGGAAAAAGAACTTTCACAATATACATATCAAACTCCAGATACGGTTAAGCTTAAAATAAAGCACCTAGTGTAATCTACATTGACCTACGTTGACTTACATTGACCTACGTTGACTTACATTGACCTACGTTGACTTACGTTGACTTACGTTGACTTACGTTGACTTACGTTGACCTGCATTGACTTATATGGTATACTAAAGTTAGTATTAAATAATAACTTTGGAGGTATACACAATGCAAGTAATCAGTTCATTTCCTACTCTTGAAGAGTTTAAAGAATTTTGTTCTCTTGAATTTGAGAACGTAAGTAAAAGCTATAGCAAGGATATTTTTATTAATCCCATAACTCTTAATATGGCAGAACAATGTTACGGTGAAGCAGAATATACATCTCTGCGTGCTTTCCTAGATAAGCATGATCTTAGAATTGGGGACCATAGCCAGGACATTAAATCCATGGCTAAATCCAGCAGAACCTTTGATTCTGTATGGTACCCCCAGCCTGATTATATTCAACTTCCTACCCGCGGCACTGCATGCTCTGCAGGTTACGACTTTTTCCTGCCGAAGGACGTAACAGTTACAAGTGATGAACCAGTATTCATAGGGCTTGGCGTTAAAGCTTATATGCAAGAAGACGAATGGCTTGCACTGTATATCAGGTCCTCTCTGAGTAAAAAAATGTATCTCCTGAATGGTACAGGAGTCATTGACTCAGACTACGCAGATAATGAAGATAACGGTGGGGAGATTGGTGTTATGGTTCAGTTATATCCGGGTATCGAACCTGTAGAACTTAAGAAAGGTGAACGAATTGTTCAGGGTATCTTTCAAAAGTACTTAACTGTAGCACTTGATATTCCTAGAAAAGCAACCCGTCAAGGCGGATTTGGTTCTACAGGTAATTAACATGAAAGTGCCAATATACATTTCTCGTACTGAGAATTTTAGTGTAGATACCCTTCCGGGACTAACTACTCTGCCATCGTCGAAATACATAGCTTATATCTTTGAGGTATCATTACTGGCAGGTGGCGATTCGTACTCGGATATACTAGATCAAATCTACGATACCCTGAATTCTGAAGTATATGGACCTGCGATGATATCTGTACTAAGTAATCTATCGGAGGACCACATACTGCACCAGGTTCCCAAAGGATCACTGCTTACCCTGCAGGACATTGATATCGAAGCTTTCCTTAGCAACTAAATAATAAAACAGCTAGAGCTCTGACCGATACGCAAGTACCTCTCAGAGCTCTAAATTTTATCTGTATTGAATTTTTTTAGCTAGCACGGTCCAACCATATAGGTCATCTCTTAACTTTGATCCTGAGTCATCTACGCGCACGTGGTGACCCTTTGCTGTTAACTCTGCTGCCATGTTTTCAGCGTTAGCTTTGGCTTCAGCCTCTGTAGCACCGAAAGCTGAATACACAGTATCTTTTATATCATGCTGGATTAGAATACTCATGGTTACTCATGTTCCTCAATGACTTCAATGCCATACGCAATTGCTGCCATGTTTTCTATCTTGCAGCCACGATACTTATCGAAATCTTTTACAAAATAAGCTACATCTGCGGTGCTCAGTGCTATCAAAGATTTACCCAGTGATGCTAATGGATGATCTGAACCTGCCATACCAAAATAGCTATCTACTATCTCAATATCGTCATCGTCAAAACGCTTTTTTATTCGCTTTACTGCTCGTTCACGTTCCCGAAGAATTTCTACCTCGGTTTTATTCGCCATAGGCTGGGAGATAAATACTTTTATCATGCTTACCACCTTTCTCAACGCACGTCAGCGTTACTCAACGCAATACCTTTATTAACAATATCTGACATATACTCTTTGAGCCGCGCCTGGATAGTCTCGTCAAAGAACTGAGACCCCTCACCATTTTTGAAGTACCAGTAATTCTGGTCCTCTACTATAGTCGCACCGTCAGCTACTTCTTTTAAATAGCTTTCAATGTCCGGCGTTTCTCTCCAGATTTTTTTTAGTGAACTACTTACGGTTTTGTTAGACTGATTATATCCCTCTATCAGACCCGGAACATCCTCGTTGGACACTGGTTTGATATTATCGCCTAACATATCCTTATAAGTTGCGTCTATTTTATCAGCGTACTCAGATTCTACGATTGGAAACGCTTCAGGTGCTGCCTCATAGTCCCCATGGGCACACGTAAAAGATACACTTGTAGTCTGAGAACGATCTGTTATATTATGAGTAACATCTGTGATATATCCATATATATTAAGCTGTTCTACAGTGGATTCAACGCTTACGAAAGGAAATCCTGGTACTAAATAGGGATTAAAGTAACACTCTGCTGTACCATTACGATATCCGTAACGCTGCCTTAAAAGCTCATAACGAGCTAATCTGGCAATAGTCATACCAATACCTACCTGTTCAGCTTTGCCGGTTGGCATTGACAGCGTATACTTATCTTCGTCCTTACCAGAAGAAGAACTGCCTTTTAATTTACTCGACTTTAAGTATAGCCAGATATCCGCACCTTTATTTACAGTAGTACAGCGAACACCATTTTCTTCTTCAAACTTTGTTATATTAAGCATAGGGCATGTTTTATCTGTAAGGTTTGCATGTTCCTCACCTAATGATGCTACAAAGTTTTTATGGATAGGCATGCCATTCCGAGTTACCTCTTCGTCTTCAGAGTCTATAAAGAGCATACAAAGCAACCTGGAAAGTTCACCGCCTGATCTATTAAATACTTGGGCTATAGGATCTGATACCTGTAAAATACGAGTAGGCTCCTGTTTCATAGGCCTGCTATAGCCAATTCCTGCTTTTATATTAGGAAACAATACATTACAGGACGGAGCCTGGATAAACAAGGTTTCCGGTTTACAAAGTATTGTATAATTATTCTTCAAATTAGGGACAAAGTATATCTGGTGATAAAATTTAGACATGAACTTCGCCAGATATTCATACAGTGTTTGTTCACCGTCTTCATTGAAATCCATGTTCATCTGGGTATTAAATGCTAATGTACCGACAAACGATGCAAAGTCTATAATACCAGTTTCTGTAGCTTTTGCCCCTGCAATACCCGCGCCGGTAATCTTAGCTTCATTTTTTTCAGTGACCTCAGAGTCAAACCCTGCAAGATTAGCACCTTCAGAAGTTACATTGGCAAGCATTTTATCTACAGAGTTAAGTGCATTTCCAACAATTGCAGATCCACCACCAGAAGCAATAGCGCTAGATAACTTATTAGCTGCAGCTAATTGGGTCTCACTGAGAGTTTCAGGTCTTGAGTTCCAGGACTCAGAAAAATTTGTACCCTCCTGGATATCATAGTTTTTCTTTATAGAATCCTTTATTACTTCACCTTGAAGATTACCGGGTGGATAAACAATGATATCCGCTGTTTGACGGCCAAAATTCATTGCTTCAGTATAGCTGAAACACGGAATATCGATGCGGGTTGTATAGTTACCCAAATCACTGGACATCGCACTTCCAGTATCATTTGCAAGATATTTTGTACCATTGATATCTACTATTGAACCATAGGGTATCTTAGTTGGGTCAACTGCAATGGTTTTACCTGGAACAACAGGAGTACCTGTAGACCCTACGCCATCATCTTTACCATTTTCTATTTTACTATTATAGGTATATGCTGTAAGTTCAACATTACTTATTCTATATGCGTCTGTACTGGCCATTATGTATATTTCTCCCCGGATGATAAATCATTAAAAGCTATATATCCTGCAATTTCTCCATTAAACATATATGTAACAGAAGAATCATGAACAACTCCGTTTCTAGATGTAGATGCTTGGTAACATCCACCATTACCATCACTCATTACAATATGTCCTAAGTCCTTACCTACAATAATTGCATCCCCTGCTTTAGGGACATAGCCATCATTAGCTTCATGCCAAACTCCTTTTTCACGAGCTTCCTTAAGCATATCAGGTACATATCTACTATTCCAATCTATCCCGCTTTCATTAACAGATGTTTTTATAAGTTGTCCACAATCTGTACCATTTTGAGGAGTTCCATCTCCCCCTAAAATATATGGAGTACCAAGAGCTGACTCTGCATTTTGAACAATAGATTCACTATTAGTACCAAATCCACCAGTTCCTATTTCACCGTTTGCTTCATATAATTTATAATCTATCCCAGTACTTGTTTCAAAGTTTATGTCAGTTGTTGGAACTATACTTGATGCTGGATTATCACTATATTTACCTGTTATAGCTCCACCAACACCCCCAGCACCGCCTTTATTGCGTTCAATACTCCAGTCTACCAAAGGTGCATTTTTAGCAACTTCACTTACACCATAAATTCTATCTAAAATCTTTAACCCATTAGGTTCAGATCCTAATTTTTGATAAAACCACTTGCCTACCGAGCCCTTGTCCTTGCCTCCCTCGATAATATTCTTTAAAATCTGATAAACAAGGTCACCCATGCTCTGAAATGATTTACGCTCGATAAGCTTACTGATTATATCTACCTTTACTTTATCAAATCCGGATGCTACAGTTACCAGAGTAGCATTGCCTAGCATTGTTGCAGAAGGTAAACTCATATATTGCGCTGCAGGCAAACTCATAATTTGCATCAAAGCCAGATACGCAGTTGAATGTATCCCTGTAATAGTCATTTGAGCACCACTAGGATCAATAGAATAGCTAATGCCAGATAATTCCCCATCAAATAACAGTCTATATTTATACGCACCAGTGCTATCTGGCAATAAATCTCTGTAAATTATGTGGATCTTTGTCGTTTCAGGTAAATCACGTAAAAAAGAGCTTGCCTGTAATACAATAGTACAAGTAGGAGGCGCAGATATTCCATAAGAAACAGCGACAGAACTATGTGGGATTTGGACTCCCTCCAGAAACACTTTAGTATCTAAAAAAAATACATTGGTATCTGGGGAATCACCAGGACCACTATTAGTTTCTTCCTGATTAGCATCCTCAGTAGTACCTGTTTCTTTATCAGCTTCAACAGTTACACCTGGAAGCTCATATGATGCTAATCCGTCTTCCGCTTTTTTCTCTATGATTTTAGATTGTTCTTCATATATTGAACCTATTTTATTACCTTCATTAGCCATTAATCATAGGTCCCCCTTCCTATCTTGCCTGAATAATATCTGGAACCATACGGTTTACCCGTAATAGAGCTGATTGCCCCTGAAACCTGGTTTGCTACCGTTAATGCTTTATTTACTTCCTGCATTTCCTTACTGGTAGTAACCTTATTTACCCAGCTTGACACCGAATCTACAAAGCTTTTCTTTTCCGATGTTTTTGCAACCTCTTTAGGATCCTTTGTTACTTCTTTTTCGATATCCGCTTGCTTTGTTTCATCTGATGTTTCTTCTGCAACCTCTTCTGCAGTGTTTTCAGGCTCAGTAACTGAGCTATCATAGCCATACGCTTTATTCGGTGGTGGCTGGATAACTACTGCAGTCATACTAAATGGTATAATGTTATCCTGATCTGATACCAACGAATTATTTATTGACACCGGATAACATGTATACGATGTGAAATCCGGGAAAGTTATTTTAAGACTGCACCTAAATTGCGCCAATTTACTTGCCCTGATAAAAAATTTATAGGCATTGAGAAACGAGATGAACCAGGAACCCTCTGCGGATGCATCAAAGGGCAACAGGCCTGATATCACTAGGATCTGAGGTTCTGCACCGGAAAATGTAGCGGCAAAGTTATCCCCGATAGTCGGCATAATACTTTGCCGTTCCATTAAATTTTCTTGTACAGATGTTATTATAATACTAGTATAACCATTTATTAAGTGGTTGTAAACACTTTGCAGTAAATCTTTATCCTCACCTGCAATTTGACTCGTTAAAGCCGTTGTTTCACCTTGCAGTTGCATATAAGCTCTACGAGAATCGTCATCTGTACCATCAGTATATGTAAAATCAACAAGTCTACCAGAGCCATGCCTATACAAGGCTCCGATATCCATTGCTGTCTGTGATCCCACTGCTGCCTGTGCAGCTTCAGAGTTTTGAACCTCATCAGTCATCCCAGCCAAAATGCTATTAGACGAAATAGCACCTGGAATATCTTCCAGAGATAGTGAACTGCCAAGATTTGCAGAGTTTAATAGTTCAGTAGCTTTGGGTTCAGACATAATTGCATTACTATACGTAGATGCAGGAGATGCACTTTGAGAACTAAGAGTATGCTCATCTATCTGTCTCTGGATTGAAACTTCCATCGAGTTTAAGCTGGCAAGCATTGCAGCTTCATTTGCAGAGTTTTTAACCAGGTTATACGTCGTCTGCATAATGTTTTCTCGATCCTGATAGGTACTGTTATTAAACATAGCTCCAGCTTTTACTTGTAAATTTGCAATATTAGCAAGTTTATTTCTAACACTGGAACTTATATCTTCATAGGGTGTATCGACTGCCATTAACTATGTCCACCTCCTTACGAACCATATCCTAAGTTAAAAGTTGTAGGGGGCATGCCGTTTAATCCCCTTTTTTTCTGTATATTCTGCCGGTTGTCCCAAGTCCACCAATTAGGTTTGAAACTGGTTTCACCTGTGATATTATTGAATGCATCTCTAGCTTTTTCCGCTTTTTCTTCCGGTGCAGTTGACATTATCACTCTGACTGCAGGTTTGCCCGCGCCATCTTTGTCTACCGTAGTATCAATAGCACTCTTGGTAACTCGTGCCATCTTCTCAGTAGATTGCTGAGTTTCCTCTTTTTGGAGTTGAATAGCTCGTGTTACTATGCTGTCACGAATACTTTCACGATTAGATGCATTTACTTTATCAATATTCAATGATGCCCCAAAGCGTTCTTGGATCTCATTGTCACTCATTTTATAAACACTGCTTATAAACTCTTGTGCCCGTGCTGCCTCATCTGTCAAAGCAGTAGAGTTCATAATAAGCTTACCAAGGCCACCTGGAGTAATAGCAGCCTCAGCAGCGCTTTGACCATTTTTTAGTTTAAAGCCAATGTCAGACAGTGTTGTGTCAAGTTTTCCACGAGTATCATCGACCATCTTGAATCCTATGACATCACGGAATAACTTAGCTGTATCTTCTTTGTACAGCTTCTCATAATCACTGGTACCACCAGGAGTTTTATCAGAGAAATCCCTTACCTGTCTACGTGCCCATAAACTTCCCTCATCCCCTAAGCGTGATACTGCGCTTATTAATTCTTTATTTTTTATTTTCTTTGCATAGGAAGCTAATTGCTCACCACTTGGACCCTCACCTGGTGCATAGTTACCCGAGGTATACATTTGCAGGATCTGACCAAATGCTTCAATTTCTTCTGGCGAACTACCACTAGACATTAAATCTGCGAGGCCTGTCTCTGTAATACCCAGATTTTCCAGTAATCTATTAGCACCAGAAGACATTAAGTTAAATCCTTCAGTACCAGGCACTAAATTAGCATAACGTTCAGCTCCGAACTGACTGGCAAAAGGCATTGCAAACTCTTTTACCCTGTCCAGTTTTCCTGCAACCATTACCTTACTTAGATTACTTTGATTTCTATTCGTATCCTTGGCATACGTTAAACCAACACCACCAAGATACTGATCAACTGTGATATTAATTCCCTCGCTACGTAATTGCTGTACATATTTCTCTGCACGTTTACGAACATTGGGATCACTGCCATACCCGGAGGCAATAAAGTCCGCAGTACCTGCGATTCTCCCGCCAGCTACGTTGTCTTTGACAAACTGGTCACCAAAGACCTGACGCAGAGAGTCAGTGCTAAATACGTTCTTCTCGCGCAACGCCGCATACATAGCATCAGCCTGCGTTGCCATTACACCGTTGCCTTTATTTATAAACAGGTCTGCTGCTGCACGCAGCGGGTCTGCTGCAGTACCATTTTCCTCGTATGCACTAAATACATTTTCAATATCTTTTCGGGTTGTACTTCCTTTTAACCAGGCATACATGTCACCCATTGCTTGCTCTTTACTCATAGTATTACCAGATGCGATCCTGTTCCACATATCTGCATACTGGAATCCCATATTAGTATCAAGCATTGCAGTTAACCTATTCTGGTCTGCATTACCTGTAATACTGGAATACAATGACAAAACACTGCTGCCCAAAGTATCACGGATACCTAACCTGTTCCAGGAATTGTATAGATCCGAAGCCTGATATCTACTGCCAGTAGCACGTGAATCAGCACCTCTTGCTACATCAAGTGCCCACCTGTAATTACGGAGGCTTTCACCTGTTAACGGTACATTAGTACGTGCGCCATTACCTTCAAGAGTACCATCGAACGAATTGCTAAACCAGTCTCCCAATGCACGACCCGGATTTAAAATAAGATTTTTATGGACTTTACTTGTGAAACGTTCAACACCTTCACCTATACGCTCAATGAATCTACCTGGTCCCATTTGAGCACGCATATTTTCACCGACACCCAAAATATACTGCTGATTTGCATTACGCTCAGCAGTTCTCATATAACTCGGCTGGACCATTTGCATTGCATAGGCTTTAGCGGTTGCAGCGTCTATCGGGTTCCCATTGCTTTCCATTACATTCTGAATATACATGGCAACCATGTTTGTACGATCAGATGGCGATAATGTAGGGTCATTCAACCCAGGCATCTGGGAAACTACGCTTTCCAGGATATCACGCATGTTGTCGCTAAGTGTACCCTGATTAGCCATGTCAGCAGCGATATTATTTCTATTCATATAGTAATTGGATATACCACGTAACCCCTGGCTAAACATGTTATGTGCGCCTTGAGCTATTGCACCAAAGTACCCATTGTTTCGCATGGTATTACTAAACATCTGTTGATTAAAACCAGACCCCTGCCAGCCGGAAGCCAGCAGCGGCATACCAATATTATTACTGTTAAGAAGTGTAGCCTGAGCTGCAGATATTTTCCCTGCTATAGTAGAAATACCACCGCCTGATGCGATATCTGCGGTACTCAGTCCTCTACGTTTTTCAAGTTCTGCAAGATAAGCAAGGTTTTGCATTGTAGGCTGGATACCTATGAACGCAGGGTTACCATACTGACCAAATGCTGCAGCACTCATATTCATGGACTGATTTAACAATGTAGCAGCATCGACACCCATAGCCTTACTATAGCGGAACGCATCTGTACCAATATTTTGGGCTGCACCTGTTGTTTGAAACAGATTAACCCCCATGTCTTTCATTTGTTTCACAGCCTGCATGGTTTCCTGGATATCTTTGTTACCCATTACACCTGTCAGGAATTTAACTACCTGACCTGCCTGCTTAAGCTGCTGCAGCATTTGTTCCGGAGATGTACCCTGGAACATATTGCCCTGCATGCCCATCATTGCGATATCACGCATACCCGACATATTAAGCCTGGGCATTAAAGAGTTCGTATTCATTATTTCAGAGAACGCCAGGTCTTCCATGCCAGTCGCAACAGTTTGTGCTTCACGTAAACTAAACTGAGATCTGAATCTCGGCGACATACGACGAATAGCAGATACATCACGGTTATGTTCCTGAGCTGCAGCTACCATCGGGTCTACTACAGCGCCAACCAATGATCCTGCCGCCATACCAAATGGAACACCCAGCATCATCCTGCCTAAATTGCTGCTAACACCGAGGGCACTGCCTGCCCATGCACCACCTGCTGCACTGCCTGCCATGTACGCACCAGTATTTATAGCAGCACCAGTTATTCCTGCAGCAGCACTGCTTAACCGCATAGGCATTTCTCTATTACGTTCTAACCAATATTCCATTGGAGATACGTTATACGGCGGGTTTGCAAATAGCATCCCTGTTAAGGATTGATTTCCTGCAAACTGTGCATATCCACGTGATAATCCGCCGTAATAAGTATTCAGCTTACTAGCAGGTAAATACTGTGAATTTAATAAAGACGGATCATTTATATTAAGTTTTGTTCCAACTAATCTAACACTGTTATTCAACGAAGACAACGTTAGATTCAAGGTTTGGAAACTGAACGCTAAGGAATCCCTGAAAGATTGGAGAGTACTGCTGAGATCTTCACGCACTCCTGCCATCCGATCGGAATTAAGGGTATTCTGATTAAGTCCCCTAACCGGCGGGACAAATCGTGCATCCAGGTTTTGATTTGAGTTATTATAGTCCATTGGTCCCATAGATCTCTTGGTACCCTCCTTTCTTTATTTAAAAACGAACGGGTTTATACTTGGTTTTCCATTCTTCAATTGGTAATTCATAGCCACCATCTTCCAGCTTGGTAGCTAAAAAAACGTCCAAAGGAAGTACCATGCGAAGATCACCCGCGGTATCAATGAGTTCAAGTTTCTCAACTACCTCAGGTAAATCAAAGTCCGGCATTTTATACGTAGTAGCCCCATTTACCATTCTAGCACTATTGTACCATAATTGTAAATGTTTCTTTAGTACATTGTATTGTCCTACATCAGAACTGAAAATCAACGGGCCTTTTGCTCTTACATTGTTTAACATGATAAATATATTCCTCATTTCTTTAAATTTTAATACTATTCTCTCTGGTAGTTATTATACCGGAAATAAAAATAAAAGGACTGGGATTTCTCCCAGCCCCTTCATTCTGTGATCCCAGATTTACCGGTTTTTTAAAGGATCACCAATGTCTTTACGATTAGTTTCAGCCTTTAAAAAATATTCCTTATAGTCTTCCGGAGTTACTTTAGGTACCGGTTTGTGGAACCTGTTGTACCAGCCTCTCATCTTTTCAGAGTAAGGTGCAGAGCGGAACACTGGGTACCGGGTGAGGAAATCGCGGCGTGATCTGATTGCATTTATCTTCTTAGCCTTTTCTGCATCACCCAATCCGGTTACGGTCTTCAACTTGGTTAACTCCGCCTCATCTGCGGCGGCCTGAAATTGATGTAAGGCGTATATGGTAGAACCAGCGGCAGTTGCCATACCCGCATTAGCTCGCATCATTGGAGCTACTGCCTCCGGGGGTATTTTTATGTTCCGGTTCTTCATAACACTGTTTTCAAAAGCCATCTGATTGATTTTATGGGCACCTACTGTAGCAGCAGCGCCTGCAATCGCCCGGCTGTCCCTGTCCAGGTTTCTCGATGTATAATAAACACTTGCAGGCAATAACCATTGTGATACATCAGCAATCACCTGGTTAAGCTTGGATGCCTTGGAAGAATCAACTTCCAGTGCTTTATCCAACTTCTCAGCATATCCACCTAGATTCATATTCTTAGCGGCAACGTATGCACCAGCTAATGCCCCTGCTACACCTGCTAAAGCTTTTTTCTTATGGTTGCCCGGGTCATCTTTGATAGTCATAATAGCATTTTTAGTATCACTGAAAATACTATGTGGTCCGTTTACAGTAACACTGGTTTTCTTACCATCATCTTTGATCTCAATGACATCTTTGCTAAACTCCGGATGACGCTTTAAAAATAACCTTCTTAGTTCATCTACTGCACCTGCAGTCTTTGTTTTCCTGGTAATAACACCTTTGGCACTTCGTCTTGCCTTTTCGAGCTCATCCTCAGTATTTGCGTACATGGCATGCACTCCGGCAAGCGTTGTTGCACCTAGACCTACTTCAGCCAATGTAGCTTTATTTATAGTAGTCGGGCGTTTGGACAAGATCACTTTTAATAAATCTTGTTGTACCATATGTCACACCTCCTGCACCAGCACCAATGAGTGCACTGCCCAACAGTTTCTTGCCAACGGTATCTTTGACTAACTTTGCCTTAGCACTGGCAGTCTTTGTACTACCTTGAAATACACTGTCAATATACTCACGGGTCTCAGTGTCGACTCCCAGTAAATCTGCAGCAGTCTTTGTATTACCAATGATAGTCTGTGCATCCCCTTGCGCCCATTGTTTAAATACCGGACTTTCCCTGTCTGGCGTTGTTGGACCGGGATCTGTATTTACATACTCTGTAAAGTCATAATAATCTGTAGGTACAGCACTGTTAGGCGACTCAAATGAGGGGGTATCTGTAGCTTCCATCAGCTCAACAGGTTTATCAGTTACCATTTTAGATGCATGCTTTTTCTTAAAAGACTCCAGTGCTTCACGTGCATATTTATACGTATCATAGCCACCATCTGTAATATTAGTAGCATCGAAATCTGCAGACGGAGTTTTAGTAGCATGCTCCACACCTTTGTATACCCCCGTGAGGGCACTGCCTGCCACGACTCCCCTTGCTAAATTTGTTTGACGCTGTGCAGAACGCTGCAGTTTATCCATTCTGTTAGCACCACGGATACCCATTTCGATACCACGCTTAGCGTCTACTTTCCTATTCATTACTTTTCCTGCCAAGTTATTCAGCATATTCTCTTTGCGTTTCATAATCGCAGTTACATTATCTCCACGTACCAGACGTTTACCTGCCCGTAAAGTATCCATCAAACCCATATACAAAAACCTCCCAAGATAATATCAAGCACTTAAGTTTCTATGCTCTATTATACCTGAGAGGCTTTTGGTTATTTGTGAATTTTTAACGCACTACAGTTTTCCGGTGTTGCAATTTCCCACGCTGTACGTTCAATGAGAAGCTCTGAGAAATGCCGCAGTTCATTAATATCAGAGAATACCTGGATCTCTTTGCCATTGTACAAATGGTGGATCAGGTGATTATCTTTGATGTAATAATAACTGCTGGAGTCTTTTACAACTTTGCATTTCAGTTTCTCGCTGGACATTCTGTGCATTGCTTCCTTAGCCGAGAATTCTATCACAGCAATATAATCATTCATCTTACGAGTCCCCACTCTTTTTACTATGTGATGCAAGCAGTTTAGCGACATCACTTAAAGCACTGGCAGTCTTTGTAACAAAAGCTTCATCAGCTTTTTTCTTAGCCTGCTCTGCTCCCGGTATTACCAGATTGATATATTCATCCATCAGCTTCTCTATTTTTTTAGATACCGATGGGTTTAAAGAGAGCCCACTAGCCAGAACATTGATCAGCGTCTCAAAAATCCTCATTTGTTCTCGTCTAGTCCAAACAGCTTGGTACAGAGAATCTTGAAGGGTACCCAAGGGAGCGAGTGGGATACCCTCCAGGTGCATAGATGCTCTGGTTAAATATAGTGGGCTTTCTAAAAAACCTTTATAAGCCGTTCAAATTCCTTAGTGGCATAACTTACTTTCTGAGCAAAGTTAGTATATTTAGTCCACAGGAATTGTACGATAGGTGTAGGCAAAGTGTTCAGTACCTCAACACGAGCATCAAAGTGCTTTTCAAGTTGTACAGGGTCACCTTCCCTAATAGGTTTAAAGCTGGCACCACCGATAGTCTGGATAGCTGCAGCCAACATGAACTTCTGGTACATCAAATCAACAGCACTGTTCAAACGGTGATCTTGCGTGTACTCATCAAGCTTGGTAAGGACCATCTGTTCTTCCCAGGTAAAGGTAGTTTTCAGTACGACCTTAGCCCCACGCATCATAAACTCGTCTGTAATGTACCCAAGGGTAAACAGAGCATCAATGTACGGAAGAAGTTCTTCGTCTGTGTAGGTAGGAGTTTCCTCTTTCACAGGTTCAGGAGTTTTAACCACCTGTGGATCTGTTGGGTCTGTAATCTTAAGACCATCCAGAGGAGTATCAAGAGGATCTGATGCAGTCTTTTTAGGCAGAGTATTTAAAATGCTTTCCTGAGCTGTTTTTGCTTTCTTAGGATCAACTCCCATAATAGCCAGCATCTTATTGTAACCTTCATCCAAAGAAGCTTTCTGAGGAACCAGGCCTTCTAATTTACTAAGGTCGTCATGAAGAGTATCATCGACTTCACTGACTTTTCCCAGTCCATCAGGAGTACAGTTGATATTCTGTACAGGTGAAGTGCTTTCTTTTTTAGGACCTTTACGCCGAGCAAACGGATCCTCTTTAGATTTGTTTAAAATGTTTTCTGACATTACAGAGTCACCTCGTCAGTATGGTCGTCAACCCGTACACCAATATTAGGGTTATCTTTCAGGATACGGATTTTCATCAGGGTATCGTTAAACTTAATGGTCAGTAAAAGCGTAGTACCCTCATCAGTAATGCTTTCAACGAGATCTTTGTGGACTTTCGTGAGCCCATATACGGTGATAATGTCCGGTACGATGTTTGTGATTTGTTCGGTTGTCATGATCTTACCGCCTTTCGTATTTAAAGTTTTGGATAAAACAGCCAGGTGTTAAGGGGAATTCCAGAAGCTGTACCTAAAGTATATCACACGAACCTGAACCAAGTCAACCTAAATTGCGAAACCAAAAAGTTTTTTGTTTTTGGAACCTACGCACGTGTGTAAGGTTTTCTATTACTAGGAAAATATATAATCTTTTAAGAGTAGTAGTAGTAGGGGCTGTGGATAATGTGGATAAGTGGTCTCAGACCGCATGGGGACTCACTGTTGCCTGTGGATAACTCTGTGGATAACTTGTGGATATTTTTGGGAATGATTTTTAGACAGTGAAAAACAAATGTACTTATCCACAGATTTTTGAAAGTTATCCACAAGTTATCCACAGAGTTATCCACAGGGTAAAATGTAAGCAGGTTTACACATCATTCCACGCATGGCATCGACATATTTATTATATTTTGAATCCGTGGACATTTGTTTTGACAAAAAATGACAAAAAGTGTAAACCTTGAAAATGAGTTATCCACAGGTTAATAATGTAACAAATGTTACACTTTTATTAAATGTTACACTTGGAGTAGCAATGAAAAACAATGAGACCCATTGCTTTATGCTATGGGACACAGTTATCCACATGTCTGGTTGATAAACATAAATGTGAAATAATTGTGAAGTTGTAAACATTACAATCTTTAATACAGTTTACATAAAAATGTTAACTTTTTAACCTCAAGTGTCCACTGGATTCTTAAAATGTCCATATCTCTTAAATGGCCACGTTTATCGACGTTTTACAATGCCTCCCTTCGCAAAACGCTGAGCACACAATACTTTCAAAAAGTGTAGACACTTTTTCGCCGAGAAAACAGTGCAAAATAATTGTGTCTAAAAACAGAAAACTCGGGAGGTTTCTAATTCTGTCGATGCCATCGGTGGTTACACTTTGCTCCCGGGTTTTTACACCCCTCCAGACAGCATTAAACCTAGAAAGTTCACAAATAGTTCACAAAGTTGTCTACACCTGTCTACAAATTTTTTTGAAAAAGTGTAGACACTTTTTTGAGGACGTGGTGCTATGAAATGTCACGTTGTCTACATGTCTACACTTTTTTCAGGGTAGACCCCCTTATATATATCTTCATTTTTTATTTTTCATTTAGTATACACTATTTATATATAGTATACACTATTTACATGTAAAAAATCTCGCGTCATGTGTCTCTACCTTAAAAAAAGTGTAGACATGTAGACAATCATATAATTTATATTATATTATAAGCAAAAAAGTGTCTACACTTTTTAAAGATGATTTGTAGACAGTGTAGACAAACATTCCTATTTTGCTAGTTTATCGACAAAAAAGTGTCTACACTTGATGTTTCTGTCGGTGGCATCGGGAAAAAATGAATTTCAGTGGCTGGTATAAGTATAATGGTAATAGACATTTGTATAATTGCCTATATTTTAACAGAAAAGGAGATGTATTTATGAATGAGAGCGAAAAAATGTTACGGTTATTAAATCAGTACTGGAGTTATAGTTGTAATAATGACAGTTTTGCTTCCAAGTGTACACGTTCATATTTTGGTAGGGGTTTTGATTTTATATATATCAGAAATTGTAAACCAAGATATAAGGAGGTACTGGAAAAGCTTTTTAAACGCAATGAGAGTAAAGTGAATTTTTCTTGGAGTCGTCAACTATCTATTCCCTGTGATTTTCCAGATGAACTATCTTACATGTATTATTTATTTTATATTCTAGCGACACCAATGATTCTTAAAAGTAATATAATGTATGTGGTTAGGGAAGCAGGTTTAACAATTTCTGATTTCAGGGATATTGATTTAAAGGAAACTCTGTTAAGTATTACACCCTATGATACTCATAATAATTGGTCAACTAATATCATGAATGAATTAAAATCTAGAAAATATATTATATCCTGTGCTCCTGGATATCTGCTTATAGGCAATTCTGACCTTTCAGATGCAATATATAATATTTTAGGAATGGATGAAAGGACGACAGAATCAACACAGTATATGGTTGATCGTGGCTCATGGATTTTAAACAATCGTTACACTGAAATATTTTATGTGATTTCGTACAATGTTTTCGTGGATGCAGTTCCCTATTATAAAGAGAATTTAATGAGAAAAATTAAAACTTTATATGGAATGCTTTTATTATCTCGGTTATATGTTACTAATATACTTCAAGAACTCAATGACTCACGTTGTCCTGACAATGTAAAAGCACTGGAGGAATGTTTATACTACAAATGGTTAGATTTAGCGTATTTTATTAAAATAGGACAAAATGTTGTATATGCGAAGAATCATCGTGGTAACAAGGATGTCCATTGTATATTTGATAATCCTATTATCCCAGGTCCAACGTGGTCTAACGACTTACGGAAAATGTTAAATGAAGATCTCAATGTTTTAAACTCTTTATGTAGTTTTGCTGAGGGTATCTATGCAAACCTGTATTATCGTGTAATACAGCGTCTATCTAAAGATAAGAGTATGGTACGACTGGAGTATGCGTCGCCTAGAGATTTTGTCGCTATTTTAAATTGGTTAATACACGAATTGTATAATAGTTTTACACACAGGAAACCTTTGTGCAACCTTGTTTTCCCTATGATTCCTTCGTTTACACTTGATGCGCTTAGAAATAGGGGTCTAAAATTGACCTGCAGATATGGTCATGTTGTAAATTTAAGTAATAATAATACAATGTCTGAATACTATAACCCAGATGGTGGGTACAAAGAGACTTCCTTTTCACTAGTAAGAGAAGATCAGGTACGAATAATACATGGAAAAATCCCCAAAGTAAATAGTATTCCATTTTTATGGAGTGATGACACCTTTAATCCCTTAGCTAATGATCCTTGGTACAAAGAGGGGATTCAGAAACAGTATATGTTGCCCAATGATAAACCAAAATGGCTGGGTGACTGGTCGTTTTTATCTGAATACATTGAGGGCATACTAAAATGGGATATGAAATATGGTACAGAATGGTCCAGCCATTTAAATTATATTATATAAGGAGTGATACAAAGCATGATCAGATATATTCAGTTTGAACTAGATGACTTTCATCATCTTGGCGATTACATAGTGTATAACAGAGATGAGCTATTTGGTAATAAGATTGGTTCAAGGTTAAATAGCTATGACCATATTATTTATCCGGCTATAGATTTGAAACTTATTATTAAAAGTTTACACAGAATTTTAGATAATATTTATAAAAATACGCTGCGCAGTTACGAATCTCTTACTACGATTAAGCTATCCGGGATTCATTCCGGTAGTTATTATAGACAGAGGTTAATTTACGGTTTTAAAAGTATATTAATACTTTTAAATAAGATATCCGTGGAATATAGGATTGAACTATATAAAATATTAATCAAGCAATTGAAAAAGACGAGAAACTATACAGATATAACTACCTACAGATTAGCTCTTACCCGCAAAGATAGAGAGGTAATTTCTGAATTCCTTGATGCTATGAGTAGTTTAACTCCTATATTTTATGCTAGCATAAATGTTATTTCTGAGGATTGTGATGCGTATCCAATTTCTTTTCAGGCACAATTAAAATCTCTGAGTTTAATGTTGAAAATAGGGGAACGTGTAATAGGGGATATATTAAATTTAATACAGGGAAATTTTAACTTTGCAATTCATTTGCATACAGCTATGAGATCCCCGCAAGTAATACTCCATGATGAAAAAGGAGGAGTTTTCAATCGTAATTATAGTAATCGTTTCAGGTTAAAATTACGATGTTATTCTCATATAGAGCGAAATAAAATAAAGGAGGAACTATATAATGCAGGGGAGACTCTTATATTCTAGTTCTGCAGTAGAAACCAAAGATATAGAAATGGTAGCCCGTGAACTTAATCTGATTTATAATACTTTTGCGTATGCAATGACTCAATTGGAATTAAAAGCGAACATCTATTCTAAACTAATTTCACGCAGGGAAAAGCGGAAGGTTGAACTTATGGATTACTGGGGTACGTTGCCTGATGATTGGGTAGAGTACATGGGTGTAAAACAGTTTTTTGAGGCTCGGCTTACACCTGCCAGATGTGTAGCTGGTATTGCGCCGGAGTTATTTCAGCGTGATGTAGAACGGAATTCAAACATGACACGTATTATGCGGGAAATGTTTTTAATGTGTATGCGGGGGGGAGTCTATAGGTACCCGTGGCTACAGATATTGGGGTAATTTTTGGTTTTCAAAGACTAAAGGTACTCGATATGATTTCATTAACCAAACAAATCTGGATAAACTTAACGATTTAAGATTAGCTATAAGGCAGGAAGAGCACAAACCTTATTGGCCAGGAAAAATAACTGCACTTCGGTTAGGAGCTAATCGGCCGCGAGTACTTAACCATTATACCCCCGTTGTTCGTTGTTTGTGGAAGATTTTAGGGAAAAACAGTCAGTTAACAGGAGAGCCACAGGGATTCACAACAACGGCTACAGGTATATCACTAGGGAGGGTGGATGCGAGCGATAATGGTTTTAGTATGGGTAATTGGATGTGGCTGGTACCGTCGTATTTAATTAGATTACTTATGATTCTGAATGTCGTTGAGACTAGTGTTTTAATTGGTGGTTATTCAATAGATACTCCTGAGTGGAACCCGTATACTAGAGGTACGCCTATAAATTCAAGGTTATCTGGATATATAGAATGTGATTCTCGAAAAAGTGTACATGCGTATTATCATAGTGCAATTACAGAAAAACGTTATTCTCCAGGATATTTAAGTACAAATACACTACATTTATTTTCTTCAGAACAGCTATACGATAAAAATATGCCTTGCTATCAAGAGGCTTTCAAGTTAAATATTGAAGCAGTACATGCAAATATTCCTGCGTCTCTTTTGATGATGAAAGACAAATCAAAGAAACTTGCAGAAATACCATTAGAGGAAGCTTTTAAAGCACATATGTTTTGTACGAGTAAGTATTCGCTGCGCAGGGATTTTATTAATGGACCTTATGGTTTTGCAGAATATGCGTTTAAAGACTATTTGATGTATAGCTGTTCCGATACTGACTTGGGATCATGGCTTACATTGCTAATAACTGGAATTAAATTAGAATATTTATGTTTAGGAGTTGCATGTCAGGAATTTCAGAAATGGGCTATTGAAAACGATTTAGTAAACGGTAACGAGGAGATACTAGAGATATTTAATAAAATAGGAGAGGTAGCAGAAAAAATGGCATTACAAAAGATTCCAGCGTATTATCTTAAAATATTGCAGTCGTGGGAAGATAATTCAGATGGGTTTTCTTCGTTAAAAGACTGGGAAGGGAAGCCAATTACATATGAGTTATAAAGGTCAAAAATGGGAACATAAAGTAGCATCACCTGTAGAGACCCGGTCGCTAAGTTCAGTATTTATAACTGAAAGAGAAGTGGGTGGATCGAATATCGCTGATCGTCTAAGTTTACAAATAATTCCAGAAAAAATAAACATAACAAGTGACCTGCGATTTTTTTTGGGATTCAAACTCGATGGTATACCGAGGAATAATACACATACGAGGCTATGCAAGCATTTTAACCTAGAGGAAGATACTTTAATATTTGACCGTGTTGATATGCTTCAGCACTGTATCCGAGATTTCTTAAGCAAAGATCTTTCATTACCTGAGATTTTTGCTGTATTAGATGCCTCGCTCAATAAATCTAAACTGGTAGGATTTAATAACAAAATACTTGAATTATGTGCTTTACTGGAAGACAGTGGGGTACATATGCCTTTGGGCATAGCTGAAGTTATTGAAGCATTAACAACAGAAAATATATTAATAAAAAAGAATAATGGAGATATCGATTATTTACAGCCAGTGCTTCGTGAAATAATCTTTTGTGATCGCCCGGATTTAAAAGTATATACATCAAATTTGGAATATCTATATAACCGAGATTATTCTGCATATAACTTTAATGATACTGTCAGAGACGAAAGCTCTGTCTATGATGCGATATTAGATGCCGATGGATTTGAAATAATTCTAAGTGATTTAAGCAGGGGGATAACTCTTGACAATAAACCCTCAGATATGAATATAGCTATATATTGTATTATAGAGGGGCTAATTAGTGTTTGTATTTATGAAAATCTATGTTTAAAATGTTTTAAAAATTGGATTGAATTAATGGAAATAAAAAGCAGGGAAACGTATGCAACTAATGCAGAATTTGCTATATTTTTACAGGTATTTTCTGATGCGCTTTTGGGAGTAACGTATACTAAAACTACAGGAGTGCAAGGTCGTCTCGATTTTATTAGCGGAGACTATACTGCGTTATTGTATATGGGCGAGCATAATGCAGAATTGGTAGAAACATTACCCTTTAGCCTGTATGAAAACTTCATTCGTCTTTTCTTTTCAGGGATAGCAATTGGGAATGATCAAGGGTTTAGTAAAATCATGGAGGAGTTTAGGAAACTGTATAACCATGATAATATGAGTATAACAGGAACTGATAAAAGTAAGGACCTGAGAATACTGGATAAAATAATTGAGGTTGCAGAAACTTTGCATAATTATTTTATTGAGAAAGAAGTACATTATATCCATATTTCAGCCGTGTCAAACCTTATTGTATCAAAACTTGCGTGGTATTATTACCATGGGGCTTATACAAGATATGTTACTATAGGGGAACATCGGATGGATAATTTTCATAATATATCAAAGGACAATTTTTTCAATTTTGGACCAATTGACTTAATGCGACTAGGTATGCTATAATTACTACAAAAGGAGGAATTTATAATGGCAACGATTAAAGAAGCAGGAACAATAATTACAGGTAAATATACAGGAAGGAATTTCGTATTAACGGATTTTGCACCGTTCAAGTATGCTCGGGTAATATCAAATACCAATGAAACTAATCCGGACGTAGGAGAAACTCCGCGTACCTTTATGTTGAATGTGCATTTGCTGAATGGAAGTATTGTGGCGGGAAGCACTGACCAAATTTGTTTTTCTGATGTATGCATAACAGACCCGGGGGTAACAGAGTTCCTCAGTTTGCCTGCGTGTAAATATACAGGAAACAGGCTTGTATGGACGTTTACATATAACAAAGAAAAATCGGTATCAAGCTTTTTAGCAATGACTAATCTGCGTCAGGTTACTGAATGTGTACCAGAGGTATTTAAAACTGATAAGTTTTTGGATGCTATCACTTCTGCTATAAACAACGAGTGTAAAGCGGTTCAGGCTAAGATCGACAGCTTTAAGAACGCTAATGATTTGACACTTGTGAGTGTCCTGGGTATGACTACAGAACTTTTGGAAGCAGGGGATCTACTTTTAAGAACCTGTAAGGAATATTTACAGGATGTGTATGATGCGTATGAAGCGGCACACTCGGTGGATAAAGAAGACAACGATGCTTTGCTGATCCATAAGATGAGTATTTCAAGAGTGAAGTATTTGCTGGAATCCAAGATCATTGTAACAGATGACATGTGTGAGACGCTGAAAAATATCCTGGAATCCTATGCTGCATTGAATACCTCGGCTATCTCTTACCTGCGTAGGATTGGCTGAGAGGTATAAGTAATAGGGTAGTAATTACCTATATTTTATTACTGGAGTTGTATTGGAAGGAGGTGATTATTAAGAATGATGGTAGTTAAGAACGTAGCGTTGTTTGAGGACCGGCATCTATTTCCAGATTATGTGACGGATTATGTATTTGGTAAGGACAAATCATGGTCTCCCCTTGACTTCATTGCTTTCCAGCAAGCGGCAGAGAGACGACTGTTAGCCTGGAAAGCCGAGGGTATCACGGGCATCAATTTATATCTGACAGGCTTGACTTCCGCGACAGTAGCGGTGATCAATGCCTGTTATGTATGTAAGATGTATCTGAAATTATTTTACAATAATTTTCTGGTAAATGAGTGGACTCCTCAACGGATATTGTTTTTCGAGGACAAATCGAAACTCAATGATTTAAGTTCTAGAGAGAAAGAGATTTATGAACAGTTTAGACAAAAGGACGCAGAGTTAAGCCTGCAAGAAAAGAAGAGTATCATAGAGACGAAGAAGCGGGAGCAAGAATATCTGCGTAATTTAAAATCAGTAGAAAATGTAACACTTGTAACAGATGATACAAAAAACAGGGGGGGATTCAGTATTGCGGATTGCGTAAAGAAGCGTAATAAATAATATTAGGGGATAGTATTGAAATGGAAATGAATATATATGAGTGTATATGTTGGTGTGTACTGCTTGTTTGTTCTACGTATATAATAACGCGTGGACATGGAGGTAAATAATTATGAGCAAAAAGAAAATCAGCAAAAAAGTTCAAAGAAATTCATTAATTAACAATTGGCATAAAGATGAGAAATTTGAAGCATATATTAGGACCATCGATAAAAAGAAAGAGAGGGAACGCAGGGATGCCAGGAGAAAAAGAGCAATGTAAAAATGAAGTGCCTGTAGAAACGGCGTCAGACAATGTAATCTGTGATTTATCGCTTAAAGCGAGTAAAAATAATACGAGTACTAAAGTAGAGGCCAGTAATGATTTAATTGATTTGATTGTCAAAGGAGTGCAGGCAGTAAAGAGTCTGTTCAGGTAAAATGAAATGGTGTAACGACTGCAAGTATAGGGATATAAAAGAACCTGGGATAATAGTGAAATGGAGGTGTCTGTACTGCTGGGAGTATGCAGCAGGCAGGCCTCCAACTTATTATTGCAGGAAGAAGGAGCTGACGGAGCATGAGTGCAACGGTAATACTGAAGAATGCGGACGAGATTAAAGGTTTTTTAGCAAGAGTTGGTAGGTTTGCTAATATCTGTAAAAGCAGTGAAGAGAAAACTGATGATGTATATAGGCGCATAGGGTTTAGTGTAATAAATGCAGGTCACTTTTCAGCAAGCAGAGACTTTATGTTTAGATTTATGGTAGATGGGTGCAGCCGTGTCTGTTCACATCAGCTTGTACGGCATAGTGTGGGTGTGGCTATCAATCAGGCATCGGGGGTATTCCAGGTTTTAGATACCAGCCAGGAGTATGTAATGCCCGAGAGTATAGCTCAAAATGAAGACGCCAGAGATCTATTTATCGAGGCGGAAGCGCATTGCAAGGAGGTTTATAATATACTGATAGAGGAATACAAGATTCCCCGATCAGATGCCCGTTATATTATTGGGCAGGGTTCTCAGACTGCAATGAATATCTCGTTTACACTGGAAGCACTGATAAACCTGGCTAATGAAAGGTTATGCAGTCATGCACAGTGGGAGATCCGGGACGTTACACGTAAGATGGTGGCTTTAGTAGCAGAAGCAGAGCCAGAGCTTAGTAAGTTTTTTTATCCTAAATGCGTACGGCATGGTGCGTGTATGGAAGAGAAACCTTGTGCTCAATTTGGACTTATAAAAGAAAGGAGAAGATCGCTCTATGGAGCAAGATGTAGTACAATCGATAGAAAATAGGATCAAGATTGTGAAGTGTAAAAAATGCAATCGCATGATATCATATAAAGAAGATGACCCCAGTAAACCGAAAAACCCGGACGAATTTTTATGCCGGGAATGTAAACGCCTCTCTAAGTAAGATGGGGAGTAGATATGTATCTCTAGCATTCATATTTCACCTCAGAGGAGATTTAGATCAAGACAGGATAACTTCTTCATGAAACGATCTAGACCAATGCTGTAGGTCAAGTATGGAGCTGAGAGAGGCATGTCTATAGTTTTCAAAACCGGTTATAACTGGTTGGAGGTTAAGTATGGAAGATACAAAAAATGATATAGTGATAAATGATGACTTGGGAGAGGTTAGTGATGATGGGCTTTCAGAGGAGCTGGATCTGGATGAAGCGGGAGTCGATCTTGCTGTTGTACCTGAAAAAACCAAGCATATCGCTGCTGAAACTGCAGCGTTTGATGTACCTGTAATACCTGCGGATAAGGAATTGCGGTGTGCGATATGTCACAATCTGTTACGTCAAAAAGATGCAATAGCAGGTACGGTATGCAAGCATTGCGCGTTTAAGCAATTTAGGGCTTTGGAAGCAGAGCTCCAGTCAAAGAAAGTGCTGACTACCACTCGTAAATACTGTGTTGCAGAGGATCACAATGAGATTCGTACCAACACGATGTTCCCTGAGTGGAACAGTGAGATTACAATAAACGGAGTAAAATTGTATCCGGTAGAACCCTTATGTAATACTTGTATAGACATATTGACCGCGTATCTCATTGAGTATCTTGAGGAACGTGGAATAGTACGTACAGGCAGCGGGCACACGAAGAATGAATTTAGAGATCAGCTTAACAAAGTTCCTCCTACGGAATTGCTTCAAAAGCTTCAGGCGTATATAGCAGCGATAAAAATTGAAGTCCTTGATAAAGCAAATCCAGCCAATGCTGTTTATCGCCACATCAAGGAAACCAAACGTCGCCTTAGCTTGAAGAAAGCGAAGGAAGAGAAGGAGAGAAAACGTATATGGGAAGAAGCAAAAAAACCAGTACCACTACCGACATTGGAATATCAAACACCACAGAAGTCAAGTGTGAAACTGCAGACGTCCGAGTATCTGCTGCAAGACGACGAGCTGGTAATAAGGCTGATACAGTCGTTGCCGATGCTGCTGCCGGAGTTCAACCCGTACAGTCCAGAAGTAAGAAAAAATCTGGAGAAGGTAGTGACTCAAATATTTCCATGGTATCCTGCCATATATGTAGAAGAACTTATAAAGCAGGGAGTAAAGGAATACGAGACTTTAGCCTCCAAATCAAAATAGATGAGAGGGCGTGTAAAATTGAAAATCGTAAAATTTGTGAAAGCTGTTTACGACGCATTCCGGACTTTTTGGCTGGAGCCATCCACCTCGCCTGCAACGTCCCGAAAGAAGAGTTCGATCGAGGATTCCTCTACCCACCATTCTCCTATAGTCTCGAATCAAGGACCTCAAGGACCTCTGGAAGCAGCGCAAAAAATGAGAGAAGCGTTAGAACACATACTAGCCGAGAAGGGGATAGTGGGGACTGCGGAGCTTCTACGAGAACAGTTCAATCAAAAAGAATTAAAAGAACTAAAGAAGAATCTGTACTGGGACATAACGAGCAAGATCCCGGAAATAAATCTGAAGATAGTTCTACTCGAGTTAAAGCGAGCAAACCTGGACGAAGATCAAAGGCAGGAACTGGAGAGAGCGAAAAAGAGACTGACAGTACTAGTCAGGAATCGAAAGAGCGTATTGAGGACAGTGGATCTGGCTTTAAAATTGAAATCCCAAAACCTACCAGACGTAGAAAAACTCTAGAAGAAAAGATAGCAGAGCGGGCAGAGAAAATCAAAGCTGAACGCAGAGCAGCAAGAGAATCAAAGAAAAAATAATTAGAGAGCTCCGGTTATCCGGGGCTCTTTCTTTATTAAGGAGGATGATTTTTAAATGACGAGTTTGTTTAGAAAATTGTTTAAAGTTAGAAAATGTAGATACGGCTGTGCTAATTTCTGTGGAGACCATACATGCTGTTATCATTGTATAATTAAGGATTCATGTATACTTTCCTGTAAGCACCCAAATTATAATTATCATTATTCAGATTGTGGAAGTTGTTTGGGGTGGGGGTTTGATGATGTTAAAGTACTTTTGTGCTTAATACTAGGAATATCAACAGCCTGTGTGGTAGATTGGATGGGAATATTTAAATGAAAAAAGTAAGGGTGGGCTTAGTAATAGCTATATTATTATGTATTACAATGATTACTTTAATTGGATGTAAGGATAATACAGTTTCATCGAGGAATAAATCTGTAGATTTAGATAAACGTGCAGCTATGGTTGAAGAGTTTGAAAAAACGAAGTTAACCTTTGATGATTATGAGAACCAGGTTGTTACACCTAATAAAAGTGTGCAGAAAGCTTTAGTAGAATTAAATGATGCAAATAAAACTTATGAATTAATTAGACGGAGATATGTACAATTACGGAAGTCTCCATCACCAGAAGAAGTAGACGTAGTTGCCCGTGAATTAGCAGAAAGGTTACATCCCCATTATTGTATTAAAAATATTACATATGTTCCAGAAGATCTCTGGGAGGTTCGTGGTATTAGTTCTTTTTCAAGTTTTTCTGTATATATTATGATTGAAAGAAATAGGGAGTATTTATGAGATGAAGTATGAATAAAAATATGGATAACTTAAAATTTAAATTTAAACGCGCATATTATAATTTTAAATATTTCTTAGACTTTAGTATAGCCGACTTATTATTTATATTAGTTTCTACTGTTTTGATCGTAGCAATAATCAATTGTGCCGTTGATATTTCAAGTACATTAGAGTATGTATTATATTATATACTAGTATTTACTAGTATAGTAGGTATAGAAATGTTTATAAGATTAGGTAAATCAGATAATTATGTACGTACTCTTGCTTATAGTACTCGAACCGATTTAGTTAATCACATATGCAAGAAATCGGATACAGCGATTATGATAAGGGCTACAGGACAGACTTTTGAGACAATTTTAAAAATCATACCTGAGATATATGGGTGTACGATGACAGTAGTGAATAAAGAGCTTCAAATAGTTGGTGCAGGTATCCATATAGTCAATGGGGATCTCGTTATAATTTCTGATGACGTTGAAGTAATAAAGGGAGAACCAAGAAAAACATTTATTCAAAATTCTTATTATAAAGTAACAGAGTTTAGTGCTTTTTAAAAGGAGGTAATATTATGTTAAGTTTTATAGGATTTTTAATTTGTGCGATACTAGTATTCTATGTTATACGTGGGATTTCTGATTTGTCTAATACAGCATCAGAGTCACGAAAATTAAAAAAGACGTCCTCTGTAGGGTCTCAGTATACTGCAATGCGTTCAAAGGAAAAATGTGTAGTTATTTTTAATTCTGATCCATTAGTATGGATAAAGAAATTAGAACCAATGTATAGAGCATCCGTAATATACAAAGATAATAAATATTTTATAAAAGTATTTATACCAAATGAATTTATACTGATAGACCCAGAGAAACATGTTATAGTAGAAATGGAAGATGGGACTCAGGAGATCTCCTCTTACGAGGAATTCGATAAAAATTACACAATTATTACCTGATAATAAAATTGGTATAAGTATATTGTAGAAAAATATGTAAAAATATTTGACTACAAAATTTTAGTCAAAATTAGGAAATTTGAAAGGAGAATGCAAAAATGAAAACTTCAGTAACTGAAAAGGAGAGTCAGGGAAATCTGGAAGAAATCCTACATGTAAAACCAAAAGTAGAAATAGTTTATCAGGCAGTGCAATATACGGGGAAGAATATCCATGATATTTATAGAATATTCAAGGGACGTGAAATAAAATTCAATGTTGAAGATGGATGGAATGATAATCTAATTTTAATAATTAAAGATCGTAATGCGAATTATTATTTAACAGTAGGTAAGTATATAATATTTTCTTATTATGTTGACCAGGATATACCTAATAATGTATGTATACGAGCAGTAGCAGAAAATCTAAGTGAAATTCAAAATAAGTTTAAAATTATATCGTTTGATAAGCCTATGCATAATCTAAGCGTAAAACCCACGGTTATGGAGGGGTTTAGGGCATTGCCATTTAATTGGAAAACTGTAAATATTTTCTTAGACCTGTTTTTCACTGGAAATTACATTGCTAACCTTTCAACGTATAGAGGGAATAGACTTGTACTTAACTTATCTGAACGTAGTTGCGATGGGGTTGAGTTACATCAAAATAATTATATAGTATTTAGATTTAGACCAGATAGATCAATTAGTATTGTAGAGTACGATTTATCCCCTATAAGATTTCAGGAAAGATATGAAATCATTGAAGGGGAGGTAAAGTAATATGAAAAGACTAATAGATGTAAAACCAAAAGTAGAAAGAATTTATCAGGCAATGCAATATACTGGGGAGAATATGTATGATATTTACAGATTATTTAGACAGCATAGCATAAAATTTAACGTCAATAACAATTCATATGTGTATCCAGCCTTAGATATTGAATACACGGGTGCACCTTGTATGATACAGGTAGATCAGTATATAGTATATTCTTACCCTTTTAATAATGATTTCGATGATACTAAATGCAAAAAGTTACGTATACTAGAAATAGGTTTGGGATTAAGTGAAATTCAAAATGAGTATAAAATCACAGACATCAATAAAAGCAGAGCTACTGTAACCTTAGAACCACCCAACAGTATCCATGCCCGTATTGTAATGCGATGGAATTGGAACCGATTGATAAGACGGATTTAAAGGGGCATTACAATTTATTAAAATGCAACTCATGTAAACACATAGTTACACAATTAGAATGTAGGGACATAGAAGAACGGGTTAATAAGGAGATTGCGCAGAGAACGGGAAACTTATCTGCGTATATTTTAAAGGAGATGAATCATAATGGCTAAAATTATAAAATTACAAAGGAGTACCCCGAAAGAAAATGAAGCAATTCAGTATAGACCAGGCGAAATACTAGATATAATAAATTGGCTTAGAGATAAAATTGACGATATAAAATTTTTAGAAATATGTATTTTAGAAAAACATGCCCACAAAATTTCATTGAATATAAACGGAGATGTGATAGTTATTTATGCTTTTGATTATATTGCATATGACCGTGAATGGTGTGAACCTTATATAGGTAGGATTACTAAAACCACATTAAAAGAGAGGTATGGTATAGAAGAATGTTAGCAGTATACACTATTAAACCTGAGGATAATCGGTATAAAGCTATTCAAATACGGGTAAAGGACATAGACGAACTTTTAAAATTATTTGGGACTATTGGTGATAAATATACGGATATCGACACGTTTAAATTGAGGATACGGAGAGACTCCATAAGTATGTATTGGGGATTTTTACCGTATAGTCAGCCTGTTGAAGCACGCGAAGGTGACTACATCATTTTTGCAGATAATTCATGGACTATTGTTAAAAAGGAAAATTTTGACAATGAATATGTTATTACAGAAGATATAGCGGAACTGACCGATATTCACAAACATATGGAGGATTTTAAATTTCTGGGAACTAAGAGTACAGAGATAACAATACAATTCAAAGATAAGTAGAAAGGAGTAACTAAATAATAGGCCCAGGAAGTTAAAAAAATAAAATAATAAAAGATGGGAGACACAAACATGAGTGATTATATTGAATTAGAGGCTTTAAACAAATTAAAACGTGATATTAAAAATGCAGGAACAACATTATCTAAAGAAGAAGCAAGGTATCTCGTGGACTTATATTATCAAATGCAGGAAGATAGAAAAGCAAGTGATAATCAAGTTCGTCAATTGCAGAAAGAAGATAATAAAGAACCCCATGAAACTTTGGCTTTCTTTGCCAACAATTTTAGGACATTGGAACGCAATATCAAATCTGTACTTCAGGTATATACAGAGAGTAAACCGATTGGGCAATGGATGCTCAGTATTTGCGGTATTGGTCCTGTTATTTCTGCAGGACTCATGGCTAACATTGATATTACTAAAGTACAAACTGCGGGTCAGATCCAGGCATTTGCAGGACTTGATCCTACTCGTGAATGGAATAAAGGTGAGAAACGTCCATATAATGCCAGACTTAAAACCCTATGCTGGAAAATTGGTCAGTGTTTTATTAAAGTACAAAACAACGAGGAAGATGTATATGGTAAAATCTTTGCTATTCGTAAAGCATATGAAATTGAAAGAAATGAAAAAGGTGAGTTAGCAGATCAAGCGAAAGCTAAACTTGAGAAATATAATATTGGCAAGAATACTGATGCGTATAAATGGTATAGCCAAGGTAAACTGCCACCAGCGCATATCAACCAAAGGGCATCCAGGTATGCAGTTAAGATTTTCCTGAGCCATTTGTTTAGTGTATGGTATGAAATGGAACATAAGGAGAAACCACCAAAACCCTATGCAATTGCAATTTTGAACCATGCACATGAAATTCCTATCCCAAATTGGCCAAATGAAGATTTGGTATAAGTAATACGTAAATAAAATGCCCTTTAATAGGTCGTAAGAGTAATATCTTGCGGCCTATTATTTTTAAATTATTATTTTAGTAAGTAGAGCAAAAACACAGATAGTATCATAATGCAAGAATGAATTAAAAAGTTTGATTGTAACATAACATTTGAATGAATTAAAAGTTTTAATAGTAACAAACGGAGGGAATGAGTCATATAACTTGATAGTAACATTTTTTAAGAATGAATCAGGAAATCGAAGCGTACCAAACTATAAGAATGATCCATCAGAAAGAGCGTATAAGTTTTTGCATTGCAGTGCAGTTGTTGATTAATTTTGATAAGTTTTTGCATTGTATTGTAAAAATATCAGTACTCTAAGATCCATATAATCGGATAGTAACAATGTGGAAGAGAGATTTATAAGGGCTGATTGTGTCACTATAACGGAAAGAACCATGGGTATAGATAGTAACATTCAAATAGAGTGATCCATGTAATTCATTTGTAACAGACTGGCTGAGAGATCCATGTAATTTGTTTGTAACAGATTGGCTGAGAGATTCATTTTACTTGATCGTCACAACCCTACTAAAAGAACCACATAAACTGATAGTAACATTTGTAACGCGTGATCCACATTAATAGTTTGTATCGTACTGATGGAGAGAGTCACTTACTAAGATCATAACAAATAAAGAGAACGAGTCAAGATATCTAATAGTAACACAAAAGGAGAACGAATCATGGAAGAAGATAGTATCAAAGAACGTGAGTGAATCATATAATTCGCGAGTACCATGTGTAGAGAATGAATTAAAATATTAAAGAGTTCCATAACGCATGAATGAATCAAAAAATTTGATAGTTACAGAAAACACGAATGAATCACAAAATTTGATAGTTACAGAGTACGCGAATGAATCATGTCATCCAATAGTAATGTAAAGTTTAATGTACTATATATAGTATTGAAACATGATAATACAACATAGGGTATACGAGAACAAATGTACGCAAAAACAGTACAAAACGTAAACTAAAATGTGTTGACAATTAGAGGAAGTCAAGGTACAATATATAGTGTTGGGAGGTCAATGAGGCTTCCCAACTTTTAACTCTAATAATTTTTTTTAGTTACGAGGTGAGAAAATGGCTCAAGAGTTTGTATTACAAGTACTAAATAAGTATGGTAAGGTCGTGCCATACAATTCCATGAAGATCGTCAGGGCTGCCTGGGCAGCACTAATGGACGCAGGTCATAGCAGGGAAGAGGCCGATGAGATCGCATCGTGTGTAGCTGCTAAAGTACATGAGCAGGTAGTTGATTTCCTGACTACCAACACAATGATTTCTTATGAGGCTATCCATCGATTAGTAGAAGAAGCGTTAATGGAACTGGATAAGAACGCTGCCAGGAATTATATCGAATATCGTAATACCCGTAAACAAGGTAAGAAACAGATGGATGATATTCTCAATACTATCGAAGCTATTAGTAGGGAAACGGATAAAAACAACGCTAATACCCTGTGTTCCCCAGCATCCAAGATGGCGCAGATCGCAGAGTCTGTCAATAAGTTCTATGCTTTAGAACATGTATTACCGAAAGACATGGCGGAAGCTCATAAACTTGGACAGATCTATATCCATGATTTAGGCTTCTATAAAATCACGTATAACTGTTTGAACTTTGCGGTTAGTGATTTATTGAATGATATGAAAATGCCTCACGGGTATCTACGTAGGCCTAAACATATTGGAACAGCTTTTGCATTGGCTGCCATTGCACTTCAAAGTGCAGCGAACAGCCAGTTCGGTGGCATAGGAATAAACAACATAGATACAGAAATGTCGGAGTTTCTGAGTGATTCAGATTCCTACAACGAATTATTTCAAGCATGTGAGGGATTTATTGGAAACCTGAATACCCTTCATGCACGTGCCGGGAATCAGGTTCCATTCACATCCATTACTTTAGGTATGGATACTTCTCCAAAAGCCCGCTTGATTACTAAAGCTATTCTGGAAGCTTACGAAGCAGGATTAGGGCATGGAGAACAACCAATGTTCCCTCGACAAAGATGGGGGCGTCTTGTGGTGACACAGGACTGATAACAGTGTGAAGGGGTAGATGCCCCGTGTCTGGCTTGCCAGGCTAACGGTAGAAGTTAAATAAGACTAGTTCTACGACAATTAGAACTCATAGCCCACAGGCGAATACGCTTCAGAAGAGATGCTACGGTCCAGAAATGGATAGCAGCGGATACCGTGCTAAGTCTATATATGAAATAACTTAAGGAGTAAGTGTATGGATAAATATATCGGAAATAATTTTCATAGTTTACATTATGGAGATTTTAAAGTGCTTGGATATGATACTATATCTGGCAAAAGACAACGATATATTGTTAAATTTTCTAAAACTGGTACTATTAAATCAGCAGCTAGATATGCTATAGCATCTGGTAACGTAAAAGATCCTTATTATCCAGCTATTCTTGGTGTAGGCTGCGTTGGAAATGTAGTAGTAAAGGGTAATAACTATATATATCAAACGTGGCAAAATATGTTACGTAGATGCTATGACCCCCAACGTCATAATTATTCAAGTTATGGTGGACGGGGGTGTAGGGTATCAAAACGCTGGTTGTGTTTTGAATATTTTTTAGAGGATATATGCACTTTACCGGGTTATAACTTATCAAATATTTTAAGTGGAAAACTTGTATTAGATAAAGATACGTTAAAACTCGGCAATAAAATATACTCTAAAGAAACTACACAGTGGTTATCTGTTAAAGAAAATACTGAGGCGAGAAATACTATTACTTACTCTAAAAAATATGATATTTTTGATGCAATCGGTGAATGTATTGCACATGAGGTGACTCTAAATCAAGCAGTTATTATAACGGGATATGCTAAAACAACATTACATGCACATATCTATAAAAATAAATGGCTTGGTAAAGGGTATCGGTTATTACGTGTATAGAAAAGTGTAACGACTATTCCGGCAGGAAGTATTAGATAGGTGAAATTCCTATTTAAAAAGCGCACTGAGAGTCACTGACTCTATGAGATAGTCTACTCCGTACAAATATCTCGAAAGAGACGGTATAAAGGAATATTTTGTTCAAAATAAAATCTGGTATCAATCGTAATCCAGAAGATCCTAACTACGATTTATACCAGTTAGCACTGAAAGTCACGGGAACACGTATGTTCCCAACGTATATCAATATGGACTCTAGCTTTAATGAGCCCTATGGTACAGAAGTAAGTTATATGGGGTGTCGTACCCGTATAGCGTCAAACGTCAATGGTCCAGCAGTAGCAAATGGCCGAGGCAATATTGCATTTGTTACAATAAATCTTCCATGGATTGCACTGGAAGCCAAAGGAAACATTGATAAATTCTTTGAGATCCTAGAATCACGCATGAAACTGTGTGAAGACCAGTTGATGCATCGTTATAATATTTTAAAGAAACTGAGAAGAAAAGATGTACCGATGAATATGTCTGGACTGTGGTTGAACTCTAAAGACCGGCCAGAAGAAGAAACGATTGAAGAATCGTTGAAGAATGGTACATTATCCTTCGGGTACATTGGGATCTATGAAACCCTGATGGCACTGACCGGCAAGGGGCAACATGAATCTCAAGAGTCCCAGGAGCTTGGCCTGCGTATCGCTAAGTTCATGTATGACTATTCTGTAGGCTGCACAGAGCGGCATCACTTGAATTTCTCAGTGATTGCAACGCCTGCAGAGTCTGCATGTCATACCTTGCTTAAAGCTACCAGACGTGCATTTGGCGTAGTAGCTAATGTTACAGATAAGGAGTATTTTGTAAACTCCTGCCATGTAGCACCATTTGCCAGAGTAACTGCTGAGCAGAAGATCAAACTGGAAGGTCCATATCATAAATATGCAAATGCAGGCCATATCCTGTATATCGAAGCGGGAGCTTCTCCTGTAGGTAATATTGCTTCGATAGAAAAGATCATCAATGAAGCTTGTGATGCAGATGCGGGGTACATTGCGATCAATTTCCCAATTGATTTCTGCAATGGCTGTGGACATCTGGGAGTAATCCCCCTGGAAGGCTGCCCACAATGTGGTTGTACAGACATTCGCCGTGTACGACGCATTACAGGGTATTTCAGTAACTACAGCAACTTCAATGAAGGTAAACTGAAAGAACTATTTGATCGAACGACTCACCTGGGTATCCCGTTGGGACTCAATGATGTAGCTGATGCGATTGTAACAAACGAATAAAACTAAGAGAGCCCTGGGACTATCCTGGGGCTTTTTATTTATCCTAAATTGGTATAAGTATTATGGGGGGAAGTAAACAATGCTGTCGCTTCTCCTGCTTTTTAGTAAAAGGATGTGTTAATTATGAATAGTAAAATTCAAGGAGAGAAAGGTGGGAGCCAGAATGATAAAGTATACAAGTTATTGTCTTCATTGTATCCATTTTAAACATAATTATTATTTTTCACCGACATGTGCAGAATGTTTTTGGGTTACTGCATCCAGCCCGCCAACCAAGTATAACCCAGCATGTTCTATTAGTTACTCGGATCATATACCCCTTGAAGACCAGAGAAAGAAAGAGAAGTGATTACTATGCAATTGATAAGTAAAGAGGCTGCCATAGAGGAACTACAGAGTATAGCTAATACTATAAAAGGTGTAGGGGAATGGGAGCGCTATTTTGAAGGTTTGAAATTAGGGTACCTTTCTGCGGCTAAAGTATTGGGTAGATTATCTACTGAAGAAAACCGTACAACAGCGGTACGACAATATTTCCGGGGCAACAGGTATCCTGAGTACGGAGAATGCAGTGTATGTCATAAACCGTTAGTAGAAACAAGTTGTGGAGGAGCGGTCACACGGGATGAAATAAAATTTTGCTGGAACTGTGGAGCAAAATTTGAAAGGAGTGTATGTCATGCATAATAACTCAGAAATTACAAAAGTAGAACAGTTATTAAAAGATTCGGATATTACTAAGCCACTTGTAAACTATGTACACATTGCATTTATGTTGGGCTATGAAAAAGCAAAAGGAAAATTTGAACGCAAGCAGGGGCATTGGATTGAATTAGAACCTGATAAGTATAACAACTTTATTCAATGTAGCGTATGTGGAAGCAAGTTCGGGTTATATAGTAAAGACAATTATTGTCAGACTTGTGGGGCTATTATGGAAGAAAAGAAAGGAGATGTATCAAATGACTAAAAAGAAAGGGTATTGGAAAGAACATTTATTATTATATGGTTGCTGGATTTGTTCAAATTGTAATAAACACATCTATAATAATTTTGGAGTTAACAACTTGGAAAATTACTGTCCTAAATGTGGATCTAGAATGGAAGAAAAGGGGAATAAATAAAATGGATGAACCTATTATTAGTCCGTGGCTTATTTAGCTTATTGGAAGCGTAGATGGGGTGCTTGCTTGGGTAATCACTATTGGATTGTGTTCTTTAGCTCTTGCTGTAGCTTGTTTTATAGAAAGCACAACAAGTTATTACGAGAAAAATGAAAAATCTAAATGGTATAGAAGATCTAAAATCTTCATGATAGTGAGTATTATATTCATTTCTCTTTTTACTTTGATCCCAAACAGTAGAACACTAACATCCCTGATACTTATACAGTATATAACTCCTAATAATATTAAAGCTACCAACGAATTATCTTCTGAAGTAGTTAAAAATGGCTTGGATTATTTAAATGATAAAGTTATTGAGATAATTAGGGAGATAAAGAAATGACTAAGTTAATAGCAATTAAAGGAATGACTGCTCTGCCCAGGAATTGTTTCGAGTGCAATTTCATAGATGACAGTGGGCAGTATTGTTACGTTAGTGGTGACACATTAGTACCTAATATTTGGTGTACAGATATTGAGGGTATAGAAGAGAATATGAGGGTTTTAGAAAGTGGTAGACATAAAGATTGTCCATTAATTGAGATCGAGGACGGTGAGAAAAATGGATGACCCTATTATTAGTCCCTGGGTTATCTATCTTATTGATAAGATAGATATAGTAGTTATAGCATTCTTTATCTTATGGATAGTGGTGTGTCTAGGGGGCATGCTGTGTTTAGTAGAAGGTTCATCATTTATATATACACAAGAAGAACGGAAGATATGGAATAAAAGAGCAGGGAAGACACTTTTAGTATCTGTTATACTATTTATAGTTGCAATGCTTATGCCTAGCAGTACAACCCTAACAAAAATGATTATCGCACAGCAAATAACACCGAATAATATTACAACTACTAAAGAATTAACTACGGAAGTAATGAAAGATACTGTAAATTTTATTGCAGATAAAGCTATTGAAGTCATTAAGGAGATAAAGAAATGAAGCGCATACAACAATTTAAAAAGGTCTTCAAGTTATATCATCGTCAGGGCTATGATGTATCTGATCGTTGGGTAGAGTTCTTGAAAAGAAATAAGTATATCGTAGAAATCGAAGGAGATTTAAAATTATGAATATCAACTTAAATAACTTCCTATATAGAGGACAGGATATTCATAATAGAAGGTGGGTATATGGATACTTGGTAATCCAGGAAGAGGAAGCCTTTATTGTTGAATACTCAAACTGGATAGGTGATGATTATTCAGAAATGGTTGCAAAAGAAGTAGATATTGAAACTGTAGGGCAATGTACTGGTTATTTGGATACAAAAGATAACTGTATATTTAAAGGTGATATTCTTTATATGCCTAGTTGGAATAGTAAGTATATGCAGGTATGCTATGCCCAGGCTGCGTTTTACTTAGCGTCAATTAAACCACCAAATAACTATTTAGCGGATATATATTATGTTATGCATGGTGGCTTACCTCAAGCAACAGTTGTTACTAATGTGTATGGCAAAGATATAGAAATTATTAAAAGAGAATTAAAAGAGCATGAGAAAGGAATTGATAAAAATGAGAATAATTGATGGCGATGCATTGAAAAATTTACCTGAATTCAGCATGGGTTTAACTGCAGGAACACAAATACAAGCCCTTATTGATAACGCTCCAGAGTTGGATCTGGGAAAACTAGGGTATGAACAGGTAAAAAGTCCCCTGAAAAAGTACATGGTAGCAATTAGAAATAAAAAGTTATATGTCCAAGACGTAAGAGTAAAATTTCAATATGCCCATCATGTTGGGTATGCTACACTTTATTTCGCAGGAAGTGACCCTGGACTGAGGGTATTGTCACGTATTGAAGACGCAGATATATCGTATTTTGAAAACTGTACTGGCATAACAATTAAGTCCCGTATAAACGACGATGAACTTTTTGATATAACGTTTAGTACAATGTCAAAAGACTGTGGTCTGAGTCTGAGTAGAGCAGCACTTAATAATTTAATTGTGGGAGCGGAAATAGTAGAAGTACGTGAAATACATTTGGATAAGGAAAAGGAGAATAAAAATGACTAATAAGTACCCTGATGCAACTGATTTTACAGGTATTTATATTCGAGTAACCCGGGAGGGTAAATCTGTCAATGTAGATATCTTTGATGCTACGAAAGAAGAACTAGCACATTGGATCAGTGAAAGCTATGCTAAGGACCCTGAATTTCTAGTAAGGCTAATTTCTTATGTAGAAGATCAATTCAATCGAGTATTTTGTGGTAAAAATCCAACTAAAGAACAAGCAGAAGTAATAGCGACTGTAGGTTTGGAATTCATTTTAAGCCTGCGTCATATATTAGATTCAAATGAGGTACAGATAGTACATAAAGATACAATTTAGAGTATTCTAGAGGAGGATTGACTAGTATGAGTGCTGAAAGAGAAAATTCTAAGTTATGGGACCGCGTTATGGATGAAATTGTTCCATCAGTTGGTTCAGTATTTAAAATTCAAGGTGACCCCAATTTTTATAAAATGGGACCTAAGGGAGTAGAGTATGCATTTCCTATACCTTTAGAGGCTAAGTCTGATATTGTTTTGGACTCTATCTTTACAAAGATATTACAGGATAAAGTAGAGTGGGTAATTGTTAATAAAATTATAGATCAGGGATATGGATATATTAATAGATTTTATCCTAACACTGGTGAGATTCTTACTTACAGGTTTGATTTTAATAATACCTATGCAGCAGATTTTTTATATTATACTCAAGGTCTGATTCATGAAACAAGAGAGGCAGCAAAGGAAAACCTGGAACACGATAAGATATTCTGGGAAAATATTATGAATCAGGCTGTCCGTAAAGAGTATACAAGATTATGTAAGAGATATCCAGAACCAAAGGAGGAATAACGTATGGGAAAGAGTTGTATAAGAAACCCCTGTATTAAAGAAAGCAAAAAATATAATCTATATTACAACCATTGGGTACCGCTGACTAACGGTATATGTAAATACACAACAGTACTACAACGTAAACAAATTAAACATTCTTTACTCAATAATTTAGAAGCGTTGTAATGAAAGGACGATTAAAATGACAAACACAAAAACTATAAAAACCACAGAAGGCAGCGAAAGAAAAGTTATAGCTACTGCAGAGGAATGGAAACTAATTAGAGACTTTACTCGTTATATCAAAGCAACTAAAAATAAAGCAGCTATACAGGCTGTTTTAGGAGAGGTACAAACACATTCAAGTTGTTCTCATGTAATTCAGGATACTTGGATTACTGAATGTCCTGTATGTGATGGTACAAAATTTCACTTCATAATGAGTTTTGAAGGTGATGCAGCTCCTGGAGTATTTGGTGGAATAAAATGCTGCACCTGTGGTTTTGGTGCAGGGACAGTGATGAAGAAAACACCCAGATTTTTCTCACATCAACTTCTACTGGATGCTATAGATGCTTGGTCAAGTAAAGTAGATGATATAATGTTTGGCGGGAAAGAATATATTTTAAAAGCTTGGAAAGCAGATCTTTTAAGCGGGGTGGAAAAGGCTCCGCCTACAATTGAAAAAGAAAAATTATTGGAGTATATTGATCGGACAATAGCCTCAATAGAAGAAGACAACTAATAACTACGAACAAATAAAATTCATTTTAAGACTAGTATATCGTACTAATATATGGTATACTAGTCTTACCAATAAATATAACGAGGTGGTATAATGTTTACTGAGAAAGACTTTGAAAAAATCTATAAAGAACTTCCTGAGATGCTGGATAACGTTAGTATTCCCCAAGAACTTTTCAAGTATCTTCCAGAGGAACTTATAAAGAATTGTACATCGGGAAGAGATTTTATTATTAAGGAAATCAAAGAAAATAAAGCTCTTAAAGTATTAAACCAAATTGATCCTGTATATTTCTGGGTACTAATACTTTATAAAGTAGTGTTACATGCACAACAGATAGAAAAAGCGTTTACAGGTTATCCTAGTAAACATGACCTGAAAATGGTTGATTTACTAAAGGCTTTTAATGAGTTAAAAGAAAAAGAAGAAAAATTTAATGCACAGCTCACTGAATTTCATTCTACTCTTATTATTTATGCAACTGCTCAGTTTAGAAAAGAAATGGATAAACGGTTTAAGAGATATGCAAATAAATATCTGGTTCAACGTAGAGGATGGGGAAGGAGACGCTTATGATTTGGATAACTACAGATACTCATTTCGGGCATAGAAATATAATAAAATTAGCTAATAGGCCTGAAAATTACGAGGAGCTAATTATCACTAATTGGAAAGAAGTGGTATCCCAAGAAGATACTGTTATTCATTTAGGGGATGTAGCCTGGGGCGGCAAGTATCTCTCGATAATCAAAGAATTGCCAGGCCAAAAGATATTGGTTAGGGGAAACCATGATCCATGTTCTTTGGATTATTATATGCAGCGTGGATTTAACTTTGCATGTGATTCCTTGACAATGAAGCGTTATGGTATTGATATGTTGTTTACTCACGCACCTCGTATCTTCCATGAAGCAGATGTAAATATCCATGGGCATTTACATAATTTAGCAACTATTAAGAGCTGTTGCTTGCATTATCCGATAGCTTTGGAATGTAATGGGTATAAAATGATTGACCTTGACGTACTGGTAAGAAAAGAATTACGCGCTTTAGTTACGAAAACCAAACAAGAGGGTGTTGAAGAATGGGAACCATTAGATTAAATACAGTAATCCAGGACAGTATAACAGACGGACCAGGGATAAACCTTGTACTGGTAACCCAAGGATGTCTGGCTAATTGCAAAGGCTGTCATAATCCTGATACTCATCCGTTGGACGGAGGCAGAGAGATGAGGATTGAGCCTTTGTTTAATCATATTACTGAAAGTACAACTGGGGTTACAGTATCTGGCGGTGAACCATTGCTTCAACTTGAAGCTGTAAAAGAAGTATACAGAATCGCTAAAGAAAAAAACTTGAAACGCATTTTGTATACAGGTGTTTCATGTCTTAAGTTTTTAGATACGTTTCCTGACTTTGCAGACTATCTGGATTATGTAAAGATAGGGCCGTATATAGAAAGTATGCGTAGCAGTGCAGTTCCGTATTATGGCAGTACGAATCAGGAAATATATGAAGTTAAAAACGGGAAGTTAGTTGTATGGCGTGAACAAATGGGGTGATAAAATGTGGTTCGATGAAGTAGCGGGAATGCCTATCTGGTTTTGGGCAATATTATTTATAATGTCTATAATATTTATGCTTCTGGCAAAAACTTTATTAGCAGCAATCTTTTCAGGTGGATTAGCAGTGTTATCTTGGATTGCATTAGCTAGCTATTTTAGCATAGGACCTGATGATTTTAACTTTTGATACACAGGGAGGGAAATATATGGATACTACAATAAAATATATGTGGTATGGATTAGGATTCTTTGCAGTCATTGTAATAGATATGATAATTCCGCATTTTATAATAGTTACACTGGCAGCCCTTGCCCTGGGCGGATTAACTGGTGCATTTAAAAGCAGTAAAGGAGAATAACTATGATATTTGTATGTGGTGATGTACATGGTGAATATGATATAGATAAGCTTTATTATCTACAAAAACTTGATGTACATTTAAAGCTGTCCCGTAACGATTATCTTATCATAGCTGGGGATTTTGGCGGCATCTGGGGAAGAAACGCTCCTAACACGGATGAAAAATTAATTAAAAGGTTATATGAAGATACCTTTCCGTGGACGACGTTATGGGTCGATGGAAACCATGAAAACTTTAATAAAATTGAGGGCTACCCTGTAACAGAAATGTTTGGCGGTAGAGTTCAAAAAATAAGCCCTCATTGTATTCATTTAATGCGTGGGGAAGTTTATACCATTGAAGATAAAAAGGTATTTACAATGGGCGGTGGGTTGTCTGTTGATCAAAAACACCGTATTCCTCAGATAAGCTGGTGGCCCCAGGAATATCCCAGTCAGGCAGAGAAAGACAATGCAATTAAGAATCTGGAAGCTAATAACTGGGAAGTAGACTATGTAATCACCCATACTTGTCCTTTATCTGCAATGCCCAGCCTGGAACCCTTAATGCCGCCATGGAGTCCTAGTTTTGACGATAAAAAAGATGATGAACTAAGTGTATGGTTCGATGCTGAGATATGTCCAAAGCTTAAATATAAAAAATGGTATTTCGGACACTTTCATGTAGATCATAAATTTGATAAATATTCCGCATTGTTTAACACTGTGGTAGAATTAGGAGAGGAGAAACCATATAGTGAAGATTAAGGAATCTTGTTTTCTAGCACTGTTACTCGCTGCAATCCTTGTTTTATCTGTGGTAGTATGGGAATTAGATACGCAGCATAAACAGAATGAAGTTGTCGCAATGCCGGTAGAGGATGCCCTTAAACCTGATACGAAAAAAGAAGAGCCTCAGGGAGTAGCAGTTATACCAGAAGAAAAGCCAGATTATTATGTACTGGACGTGGTAGCTACGGCGTACTGGACAATGGATCCGGTAGATACTTCTGGTACGGGACTTGCTGCGGACGGCAAACCTGCTGTCCCGTATAAAACGATTGCAGTAGATCCCAATGTTATCCCAATGCAAAGCGAGGTTTATGTGCCGGATATTGGATGGTGTATAGCACATGATACTGGTGGGGCAATAAAAGGAAATAAAATAGATATCGCTATGGACTCGAAGGAAGCAGCGTATCAATGGGGTCGGCGTATTGTAAGGGTTAAGATTAAACATAGCTGACTATTAAAATAATCTTAAAAGAAAGTAGGGAGTATATATGAATGATGATTTTCTCTATGAACCTAAGCCTAAGAAAAATCCAGTAAAAGTGTTTGCCGGGCTTGGGGCAGTAATTACTGGAGTTGTTATTTTCGCAGTTCTAGTGTTCTCCAGTTTTACGATTATTGATACTGGAGAACGTGGTGTAGTACTCCGGCTAGGTAGATTCGCCAACATTATGAATGAGGGCTTGAATTTCAAAGTACCATTTGTGGATACTGTTATTAAAATGAATGTACGTGATGTAAATTATGCAATTCAAACTGAAGTATCCAGTAAAGATATGCAGGGTATTCAGGTAGATGTAAGCCTGTTGTATGCGTTGGACCCTGCTAGTGTAGGTACGATCTATCAAACTTACGGTGTGAACTACGAAGCTACCCTTATCAAACCTACGTTGCTCGAGATTACAAATTCAGTTATTGCGAATTATCCAATTGAAGAATTTGTAGAAAAGAGAGCTGAGATCTCCAATAAAATCAATGCAGCTTTTATTGATAAAACCGCAAATAGTGGTATTGCTGTAAAAAGCTTATTGATTACAAATCACGATTTTTCTGATGAATATAATAAAGCTATTGAGAGTAAAAAAGTAGCAGAGCAGGGAGCTTTAAAAGCTAAATATGATTTAGAACGTGTAACCTTGGAGGCAGAAGCTCAATTGCAGAAACAGAAATCTCTTAGCCCAATGGTACTTCAAGAAAAAGCAATTGATAAATGGGATGGTAAGCTCCCAACCTATATGGGTAACGGAGGCCAGCTTCCTTTTATCTTGACTGACAAATAGGAGGAAAGTGATGGATAAAAATCAAATTGATCAAATAGCATATCCAGTGATTCTTACTGAATCTATTGATAAAACATATGTATATATTCCAGGCTTTGATAAAAGTACAGAAGGCAGGAATATTAAAGATGCATTGGATTCTGCTACTGACTTGCTTAAAGCACTAATAGCAGAGTATAAAAAAGAAGGTAAACCTATTCCGAAAGATGTAGATCTCAATGTAGAAAACGGTGCCTTTGTAAGATGGGTTACTGTAAAATAGGGGAAATATATTATGGAACTTGTTAAACGTCAAGATACCATAATATTCAAGACACGGATAGAAGAGCGGGGGATATTCAAAGGTAAACTGAGATATATCCAATATAGCCCACGGATAAAAGCGTGGACTGCACCCGCTACTTACTCCGTGTTTATTGATATTATGTTATTTTTTAAACAGAATATTAGAATGGATGACGCAGAAACCGCTCAATGGGTAACTGATTGTAAAGTGGTATTACGTAGACTTAATGAACTGCAGCGGGGTACACAGAGAGAAGGTGTACGTGACGTAGTGCTTCCGGATGTAATAGATTATAAAAAAGTACCATATCAGCATCAGAAAGAAGCTATTGCATTTGCTCTTAATATGAAACGCTGTGCACTCTGGCTCGACATGGGACTTGGAAAAACATTTACATCTATTACACTTGCAAGGTTACGCCATGCTATTCCAGCGTTAGGCAATGTACAAAAGGTACTTGTGATTGCGCCGAGATCTTTGATGTACCAATGGGATACAGAAGTCAGAGATATTGCAGATGAAGCGCAGAGTATTATTATAGCAGGTACACCTCGACAAAAAGAAAAAGCCCTGTATAGCATACCGGATACTGGACTCTCGTTTTCCATGATAACATATGAAGGTATTTTTAATCTGGAAGAGGATCTAAAACTGCAGGAATTTGATATGTTTATTATGGACGAAGCTACAAAGATCAAGAACCCCAAAGCCAAACGTACATTAGCTACTGCAGAGTTATGCCAGACTATTCCATACGGGGTAGAACTGACTGGCATGGCGTACGTAAATAATCCATTAGACTTATTTGCGCAGTTTCTGGCATTAGATCCCAGTGTTTATGGTACGAACCAGTGGATATTTTCAGAGCGTTATATAAATTATGGTAAGGCGGCGTTTGGCAAATATATCAAGGGCTATAAAAATATGGACGAGCTTAAACAGCGCGCTTACTTTTTGGCATTTTCCAGAACCAAGGAACAATGCCTTGATCTACCGCCACGTGTATATGAGACACGCAAACTTCCCCTCTACGACTCTCAAGCAGCATGGTATGATAACTTGGTCTCACAGATAGACTCAGTGGTCTCAGAAGAGAACCTCGTGGACGAGACGGGTACATCTGAAGTCACGGTTAAGTATGTTGTGGCTATGATCCAAAAGTTACAACAGGTAACGGCAGGGTTCTTAAAGACTGATATTGGAGAGTATCTATGGCTTGATAGCCCTAAATATGAAGAAATGTATTCTATTATATCTAACAGTACGGATTCCTTTATTATCTGGGCAAGTCATACATACGTACTGAAAAAGCTGCAGGAATACTTACTGGCCCGAAAGGTTTCAGTAGAAGTACTGGACCGCAGGGTATCTAACAGTAAGCGCAAAATAGTTAAGGAACGCTTTAAAAAGGGTAAATTGAAAGTAGTTATTTTACAGATAGCATCAGAATGCAGAGGCAATGACTTTACATGTGAAACCAATTCTGTCAGTGCTATTTTCTTTGAGAATACGAGTAGTATTGAAGAACGAAGCCAGGCAGAAGATAGACAGCATCGCATTGGTATGACAGGTACAGCAGTGTACATTGATCTTATCTGTGAAGATACATATGACGAAGGTATTCAGTTATTACTTCAGAATAAAAAGACTATTGCTCAGTATATCCGGGAACAGGATCTGCAGCTCCTATTAGGTAAAGGTGGATCTATAACTGTAAAGAAAACGAAAAGTAAGAAACGTCCAAAGATGCCTGAAGAAGTTGAGGCTGAATTGGAAGAACGTAAAGCAATAGAAGCTGAGTATTTAACTGAAATCGATGGGTTTGAATCGCTTGGAATGGGTTAAATGGTATAAGTATAATATAGGGATAACTTAACCGTTATTCCTGACAAAAATACAAAGTTCTTTTTAATTAAAGAAAAGAGGTGAAGAAAATGTAGCGTGTATACTGCAAAATAAACAAATGTTTGCGAGATATTGACAAACTGTGAAAACTATGATATCATTGCCATTAGGGAGCTAATCTTAATAAACGAGGTTTAGCAAATGGCAGAAAGAGAATCCAGAGGCAGGAGCAGAAGAACTGATGTTCTCCCAAACGATGTTCCGCTCGTGCCTCCTCATATGATGCAGAATGAAGATTCTGGTGACACAGATAGTTACAGTAGCAGAGGTCGTCGAGTAAAAGGTTTACATAGCAGCATTTTAAAGCAGCTTAAAGATCTGGACGTTACTGATGTAGATGATGCTCGCATTATACAGATGATGCGGGAAGGTAACCGTGAAGGAAACTATTTGTTGTTCTGTAAACATTACCGGTATATCTTGCACAAGATCATCGAGATAACCCAGGGTAACTGGTACTCTGATGATATTTTACAAGCAGGTGCAGTAGGGCTTTATGAAGCTGCGAAGCGATGGGATGAAAGTAAAAAATGTACATTTCTTACTTACGCACACTACTGGATCTTAAAATTTATTTATATCGAAATCCGTAATGAACTTCTTCCTTTAGGAGGACTTGGATTAGGCAGAGATGCCAAAGAGCGTTTATTTAATTTCATTAAGTATATAATGATGGGCTATTCGGATGAAGAAATTATGGAACGCTTAAGAATCAATGAAAAAACGTTAAAAGAACTGAAGATCTTGAATTCCATTGCATCAAGAACTAAAAGCTTAGATAACGTGGTAGACTCAGATAATGAGGAAGAGGAAGCTTATAATCAAATAGGAGTCCCTTCACATCCTAGTGCAGAGACGGAATACCTAAACGAAGAGTTTCTTTCGTATGTAGAAAAGCAAGTTAATGATTTACGAAAGACTGAACCTAAGCTTGCCGAGTTTTTAGATTTAGAGCTCGGTTTAAATGGCCAGTACCAGCTAGAAAAACCTGAGATCTGCACTGCACTGAATATTACTAAACGGGAATATTCGCAGATGAAGCGTGCTGGTAACCGTTACCTCCGTATCCAGATGATTGGTGATGGTTGGTATGATGCCCCACCAGAGAATGAAACTGAAGGAGAAATAGAATGCCGCGCACAAGAAAAGCTAGAACAGTTACAGTCGAATATTTAGATGAAAATACAGACGTAAATATAGATAATATTCTATACTTCGTAGGTATTGATCCTTCCTATTCTTCGACTGGACTTGTTATTCTTGACAACAAGACTAATGAACCTGTTGTAGCTATGACAATCAAGGCAGGCGTTCCTACTGAAAGATTTCACGATCGTATCAAAAAACTACTTGACAAACTAGCTGAATGTATATTAAAATACAATCTAGAGGATGTCTATGTAGTAATGGAAGGAGCTTCGTTCGCCTCTGAGTTTAATGCTTTTAAACTTGGAAAGCTTAGCGGAGTAGTAGAATTTTTCTTAGGCGAGAACAAAGTTTCGTACAGTTTAGTAGCCCCGACTTATGTTAAAAAAGTAGCTTCAGGTAGCGGAAACGCAAACAAAGAGCAAGTTATCAGGGGCGTTCGTGAACGCTGGGGGTATCGTCACTCTAACAGTGATATAAACGATGCCTATACAATGGCCCAAATTGCTCGAGGGGCAAAGCCGCTCCCTAGGCCAGCTAAAAAACTGGGGGGACGTAAGGATGGAAAATGAAATCCCAGATAATCGGGTACGACACCCATATCTGATTTCAAAAGAGGTCTTCATCAATGATTTCCTGCAAGGGTATCCTGAAAAAGAATATGAAGAAGTAGAGTGGTGGTATGATACTATGCTTACTCACTTTTATGAATATCTAAATGAAGACGTCCGAAACAGAGTTTATTTGCCAAGAGTCGGTGTAATTTTTACAGGTACTGTGCCAGCCAATCCTGAAAAAGGATTACCTGAACGGTATCGATATCGACTGAGCTGCAAAACATTCTCTAAACCTAAATGATAGAAAAGAGGAATTTCTAATGAAAGCACTTACACAAGCAGAAACAATTGAAAAACTGGCGGAAGTCAATAACACCTCTAAAGCAGAAGCTGCAAATACCTGGAAAGGTTTTATTGCATTTCTGAAAGGCCAATTAGATGAAGGTAATAACATTCGTCTTGGTGAACTTGGTGTTCTGACTAAAAAGATCCGTCCGGCTGGTGTAGCTCGTGTACCTGGTACCGGTGAAACTGTAGAAGTACCGGCTCGTTACACTTACAAGCTGAAAAAACGCCCGCAAGACATGTAATCAATAATTTGCTATTCTCTCTGAATTCCCTGTGGAGTATCCAGCTACTTCATGGGGAATTCTTTTTTGTGTATTGACATTAAAATTCCTCTGTGGTATAATTAGCCCATCAGTAAATAAGCAATTAAAACAAGAAAGAAGGTTTCTACAATGGCAAAAATTACTGTAGCAAGAGCTCTTACAAAATTAAAAATCATTCTCATTAAATTAAATGATCTTAACCGTAGCCTTAAAAGATATGGCTATGTAACCAGTAAAACAACTAGTCAACTGTCTAGTCATAAAGATATCAATGCTAATCATTTAGAAGCTAAGAAAGAATATGCAAAACTTTTAGCCAGTTTTGATGATTTAATTACTGATTATACTCAAATCAGCTTAGCTATTTCTAAATCGAATTTAGAAACTACGATCCACACCGATGAACTGGGAACTATTAGTATTGCAGAGGCTATGCTCTTAACCCAGAAATTAGATAAAACCCTGTCAGATAAATTGTCAGCGTTAAGTAGTGCCCGGGAAGAAGCTGAGAAACTTGCTAATGCTACTAATAAATCTATAAATGCTGTAAGTAGTGGCATGACTGTAGAAGATATAGAGAAATTAAGATCATTACCTGTAACTCTATTTGACCAGGAAGTTTTAGAAAATGCAGCTAAGAAATCTATGTTCTGTGGCTATGAGCTGAATCAGTTAATAAATGAAAGCAATGCGATAACTATGATAGAGATCCCCGATTGATTTAAACTTATAATGTCTGTTTAACGAAGTAACTCTCGAAATTTACCTATTTGTTTTTATACAACAATATGTTAGGATCAGGTGTGTGCAAGATAATATATTGTGCCATTTGACCAAAATGTAGCAAATTAGTATGTGAGATCAAACGTCTATCAGTACCTCAGCGTTCTCAGCATCCTAGTTTAAAGTGCATAAGTCTAAATTCAAATCCTAATTGTGACTTAGGTGGCTTCGGCCACTAGAGTGACTTGGTGATACTCTGAGAGTGGAGCGTTAGGCTGTTACGCAGACATTTATATATGATACGCCTTGGTTTAATTACCAGGGCGTATTTTATTTAGGCTGAAAATTATTTGACACAAATGAGAAATTTATGGTATAATGAGTATGCCTAAGGTTAACAAGGTAAACAATGGTAATCAAAGGTAAACAAAGATTAAGTGAGGTATTGAGAAATGGCTAAAAAGAATGAAGATGCTCAAGTATTGAAAGATGTGACTAATGAAACTGGTGCTCCTGTAACTGAATTCTTAAAAGACGAAAAAGCTGATAACTTTGGATCGGAATTTGGAGCTTCTCTGACTGCTGGGTTAGACGGAGAATCGGGAGACGATATGGACTTCGGCTTAGAAGGCGGAGAAATGAATTTGAGCCAGATCCCTATCTTGAAATTAACTCAGGCAATGACCCCTGAAGTTCAAGATCGTGAATACAAAGATATTTACGCTGGCATGTTTATGAACGATTCTACTAAGACTCCTGTAGGTGAATCTCTGGTTGTACGTGTAATGCGTGCATGGCGCTGCAGAGCTAAATTTGCACCGAGAGGTGAGGGCAATAATAGTATCGAATGCACTTGCCCGACTTATAATAGCCCTGAAGGAGATATTGGCAGTGAACATGGTGCATGTGCTAAATGTGTCTACAATAATTTCGATGCACCAGAACGTTGTCAATTACAGTTCCATATGGTCGTTGCTACTGAAAATGATCCGCATGAACTTTTCCGTATCATCTTATCTAAAACCAGTTACAAAGCATCCAAGAAACTTGAGAATGGTTTGAGAGCATTAGGCAGCAGATTCCGTGGTATTCCATCTTTTGCATTTAAAGTCAAAGTTTCCGTTGGTGAGGAAACTAATACAAAAATAAACAGTAAATACTATGTTTATAAAGTAGATGTTCTCCCGCCAGTACCAGGTGAAGCTTTGATTCCTGAGGAGTTAAAAGACGAGTTTATGGAAAGCTTCAAGGAAGTTAAACGGTTGAGAGATAATTCTGTGGATTATCATAAGCGTATGCTGGCTAATAAAGCTGCATCCGAAAACCCTGAGATTTCCAATGACAGCTTTAGTGGTATGACTACGGATGTACTGAATTCTTTCGGTATTGAAGATGTAGATGCAGACCACTCTGATCCTAAGGGAGAAAATATTCCATTCTGATAGTCTGAGGGGGGGGCTTCGGCCTCCCCTCTCTTATAACTTTTACTTTTTTAACCAACTAAAGGAGAATACTCATTATGAATAATGAAGAAACTCGTGATCAAATAACTGAAGAACTAATGGAATCCCATAAAAAACTTAGTGAAAGTTTTATCCGCGAAGGGGATATTATGGTTCCGGTGGAGTTAACTGCAATTCCGCGAGTACAAACTCAGGAAGAATTTATTCGTGAATACCTGGATACTAAAATCCTTCCTTTATTCGCTACTAAATCCGGAGCGTACAATGTAAACGGAGATGAATTCGGTACTATCCGAAGCATTGCTGCCAAACATTTGCCTGAGATGTATGAAGATAATCAGTGGGAGGCAATGATTAAAGTTGTCGATATTCTGCTGGAAAAACATCTTTCCGCAATTGCTAAAGGACCGTCTGTATTTGAGTACGAAGAACGCCTGCGTGATCTTTTGATTTATACTTTCTTCAAATGTAGGTTTGTCGCTGAAATGAACAATAGACCTATGAGTGGAGAAATCAGAACCGAAATGGAAATCTGTCATGGCTGATAAGGTACACGAGAATAAGGACTGGGTGACTCTTCTTAACTTAGCAGGCAAAATTAAACACCCGGAACTTAGGGACTTTACTTTAGCATTTCTAGAGGATGTAGTACCCGACTATTTTGCACGTATAGCAGCCAGCGCCAGTGGTAAATATCATCCCCAGTATTCTCTGGGCTATGGTGGACTACTCCGACATACAATAGCAGCAGCACTGTTAGCAAAGGAACTCGCGGCATTAGAATACTGGCAATTCTCCCCGGGTGAACAGGAGCTTATCTTTGCAGCAACGATTCTCCATGATACCTTTAAGCAAGGCAAAGAAGAAAGTGGTAAGACCGAACGGTCCCACCCTAACATTGCTGCAATAGAGATCCGTAAATTCGCTGAAAAACGCGGGGATCAGAAATTTGGTAATCTTCTGGCAGGGCTTGTCGTTGCTCACATGGGGCAATGGGGCAACCAGAAACCTGGTAATAAAGGACAGTTCTGTGTACACCTTGCAGACTTTATTGCAAGCAGACGAAACGTTGAAGTACACTGGGACGAGGAATTTTTGAGTTCCATAAAATAAATATTCAAAGAGGAGAAGCGATATGGCTACAAATACCCATGTTATCTCCGGCGACTTTGACATGTTACTGGGGGAGGCTAAATACCTCCCCTGGTCTAGTTCTAGGGCCGATACAGCAAACACATGTTTATACAAGTTTAAGAAAGTGTATTTAGAGGGAATAAAAGAAAGCAGCCCTGCATTAACACTGGGAGGCCTTGCCCATGAGATAATCGCAGAACTGTTAAAAGATAAAAACCCCTCAGTAAGCAAGGCAGAGTTATTTCTGGGGAATGTTTACCCGTTATATAAAGTGGCAGACCCGCAAGGAGCAGCGTTGGCCGAAGTAAAAACAATGTTTCCTTATATGGTCTCTTTTGTAGATAAGTGGTTAACATTTTGCAGTAACAGAAATATCAAGAAATTTAGAGTAGAACATCCCTATGGTTGGACACGTGAATTAACTCGAGCAAGTTATAATCCAAGTCCAATACGAGAAACATACTTCAGAGGCATAATAGATCTTTGGGCGTATGATCCCGTTGCAAAAGAGATATTTATTATTGACCATAAAACCAACAAATCTGCAGCATCTAAAAATAAGGTTAAGGAGAGTAAACAACTTAATCTTTATGTATCAATGATTTCCAAGATTTACAATCTGGAATGGACACGGGCATATATTGGCTTAAATTTCCTACGAAAAAATCGTATCGTATGGAACAGTGTAACACCAGTTGAAACCGCGTACTTTACCCAGATATATATGAATACCCTTGCATATCTTGAAACCCGGTTGTACGAGTGTGATAATTCTACTATATGGCCAGCAAATAAATCTTTTCAATGTAGTTGGTGCACCTTTAAAGACACTTGTAAAACCTATCTGAATGAGGTATAATTCTTATACGGATAAAATTTAGAGAACTGGAGTGTTACCGCTATGTTAGTTGAAGCTTTTGAAACAGCGTTTCCAAATCACAATTTTAATTGGCGTAACTCTGGCTCTTGTGCACAGGGCTTTTGCCCGTTCCATACTGATAAACACCAGCGGTCTCTTGGCATTTATACAGATGCCAGGGGACGTGAACGCTGGCACTGTTTTGCAGAGGGTATCGGCGGGGGCTTGATTGACCTTGTGTTACGGTCGAAGATCCCTAATACCGAGACAAGAGCAGGAGCTAATTACTGGCTAGTACAAAAAGGTTATTTACAAGAAACAGAACAGCAGGTGAAAGATAGACTGCGTAATGATGGGCTGACAAAGTTCTTAGCCTGGACCAATAGTTTGTTAGAAACATCAGATGACGCTGCTGGGCTTCGTGCTTATCTGGCAGGCAGACGAATAGATATTCGTACTATCCCTAATTCACCTATTGGGTATTATCCCAAGGTCGAAGAAGTTGAAGCATGGCTCGCTGAAAATGAACTGCTCGAATTGCTGGGCGGTGAACTTATTCCTAATCACAGATGTGAGGGGATAGTTGTAGGCAGTATACTTTTTTTTTACCGAACTTCCTATGAAGAATACAGTCGCATTAAAGTCCGTAATGTTTTAAAAGAACGTGATGGCAATAAACTAACAATGTATCTGGGTAAGAAATTACGCAGAGGCGAACGCATTGGTTATTTTAGCTGGACTAAAGAGGGCTGTTATGATAGAGATGATGCTATACTGGTAGAAGGTGAATTTGATGTTGGTGCACTATTTAGTATGTGTGCCCGAGAATCAGATGAAGATATCGTAGAACCTATCTACTGTTTCAGTGGTGGTACAAATTTATCCAGTGGGGTCAGTGCATTGTTAGATATGGGTAAAACGCATATCTATTTATTCCCAGATAATGATGATGTTGGTATTGACTACTCCTATACAGTAGCAGAACAACATACCCAAACGTATGTAATAATGCCTGCAGACTATCAACAAGGTGATGACCCGGCTACGTGGGCCGCGTCTCACAATGTCACTCAATTTAATGAAGCCTACACCTCTCGCAGACCTGCGTTTGCATGGATTGGTCAAAAGCTGGCAAATATGGCTCAGGAAGCCACAATGGAAGACCAGGCTGCTATTAAGGTAAAGCTTATTGAGTATGCTAAGAAACTCCCGGCTACTGATAGGGAAATGTTCCTTAAAAATTACGGGACAGTAGCAGGTGTATCTTTTGAAGCATTGATGGAAGAAGTAGATGACCGGTCACAGATAAAATATCGTAAAGTTTTAAATCCTGCCCATTTTGGTATATTGATGAACGTTATCAATAAAAATACGTCAGAATGGGAACCAATCTCTAATGTTATTTTAGAAACTGAACGGGACCTTATCCTGGATGCTGGTGATGATAACGTAGAACGTAAAATTGTACTCCGAGTATCCATGGCTTATAAGAGTACCAAAATAGAACTTACTCCTGAAGAATATGCTGACGATAAACGTTTATACTCTGCAATTATTACTGCACTGGGTTCCAGTGTCTGGATAAAACCCCGTACAGTATCATATTTACGGGAGGCGTGCAATTTGTTGACACCAATAAAAGAAACAGGTGGGGAAGAGAATATCTATACCCATACTGGTTGGCGAGAAGATAAATTTTTAGCACCTAATGGATATGTAGATGCTGATGGTTTCCACCCATTAGATGATATAAAAGTGGAATTACCAGCAAACCCAGGCTACATGAAAAATTATCATTTAGATGAACCTCCTGCAGATTTAACACTGATTAGGGATGTAATCAAGAACGATATGTTGAAAGTGTTTTCATATGACATAACACTGCCTTATCTGGCTCATGTATTCTGGTCCCCACTTGCACACTTTATCCCGATGGCTAAACCTGTATGCCTGTGGGTTGTTGGTCTGACCGGTTCTTATAAGACATCATATACAGGGTTAATGGCAAGTTTCTTTGGAGATTTCAAAACAGGTGATTTTGAGACCTGGCGATCTACGACAAATTCCATTGAGAAGAACGGTTATTACCTTAAAGATATGTTATATGTAGTCGATGACTATAAAGGCATAGACGTAAATCCTAAAGCTCTGACCGGGTGTATCCAGAGCTATGGCGACAGGCATGGTCGTGGTCGTATGAATACTGACCTATCTGCTCGTAAAACATGGTTTATCCGTGGTAATATGGTTTCTACCGCAGAGGATATTCCTACAGGTGAAGCGTCTGTTATTTCTCGTATTTTATTACTTAAAATACCAGGCAGAGGTAACTCTGACCATTTGACAAACGCGCAAGCTCATGCTAAATTATTACCAGGGGTGATGGCTAAGTTCATCCAGTTCCTGTGTAATAAAAAAATACGGGAACATGATTATGAAAAACTGCTGGCCGAACGTAGAAATAAATTTAAAGCAGTACATGGCCGTGTATGCGAATCGCTGGCAGCGAATTCCATTGCCTGGGATTTGGTTGCAGAGTTCTTAGGGCTAGAAGATTTGACCGAAGATTATTACCGTGGTGTATCAAATATCTTGGCTACTATGAATTTAACAACCAAGCAGGAACAGGCAGGCTATGTATTCCAGGAGACTCTGGCAGACTTGATTGACTCTGGTAACTTCCATTTAGAGGGATTAGGCTGTAATGGTACAGAACATCTGGAAACCTCCCAGCGGTTAGGCTGGATAAATTCTCAGCATGTGTATATTCTTGGGAGTAAGGCGCTTGCAGAGGTAAATAAATTACGGATGCAGCTTACTGGTAGCCCTATTAAATACACTGCCAATACTATTTATGAACAGTTAGTTGCTGCAGGTACGGTAATACCAGATGCAAATGGTAAACCAACCAAAGTAATTAAAGTTAATAATCGGTCCAGTGCACGTGTATTAGAATTTAGGAGAGGAGTAGTTGAAAAATTAGGCGATGAAGCATTTAACGATAACTCCAAACTTACATCAGGAGTCCTTCGGGACGCGCCGGAGTGTAACGGGCTCGAACTCTCGTAAGCCTTATGGCTGTGACCGCTGCACTTTAAAGCACGCTAATTCTCCTGATTTCACACCTGAAATAATGGAACTAAAAGGTAAACGCCGAACCTCTGATACAGAACGGATAATAATGGTTTTAGTAGGTGCTCCGGAAAGTCCGGAGTGCTTGCTAAACAGAGATGTACGGACGCTTATCACAAAGTGGATGAAGAACCATATCACAGCAAATAAAGTGTATATGACTTCGGTAGTAAAATGCTGCAGAGAAGGCAATCCTACAAAAGTAATGGTAAAATGCTGTGAAGATAGGTTGCGGCAAGAGCTGACTGATATTCAGCCGGATGTCATTGTTTGTCTTGGTAAAGCAGCAGCTACCCCGTTTAATATTACAGGTAAAGCTAAAGAACTGTACAACAGAGTTTTTACTATTAAACCTATCGCAATACCACGTAAAGCAGGCGAAGATCCTAACGAACCATTAAAACATACCCGTGAATCTAAACTGATTATTACTCATTCGCCTTCTGATATCGCAGATGATATCAAGGTATGGAGTTCTGTAGAATCAGCGTTTAGACAAGCAGAAAGATTCTCCAAGGATAGTGAAATAAAACTACCTGAGAATTATTATTTATGTGAATCTCCAGCGGAGTTTGAAGAATGGGCCGAAAGGCACATGACAAACCCTACTTTAAAAAAGATTATCCATGCATTCGATATCGAGACCAACGGTCGCGAACTGCATCCTAAAACTGAATTTGATGCACAGTTCCCTCCGAAATTACGTTGCCTAAGCTTCTCCTGGGCAAAGGGAATGGCGCTGTGTGTACCTTTTGAAGATGATCCTGAAAGATACTATCCCATACTTAAAAAGTTAATGGAGTCAGATATTAGCTGGTGTGGACATAACGTTGCATTTGATATTTTCTTTTTGAAGATAGTAAATGATATCCATGTAAAACGCCTGGTTGGGGATACAATGCTAATGGCTAGTATGCTTAATCCAGGAAAAGGAAAGTTTGGCTATGGTCTCAAACCCTTATCAGCAGAGTTTACCGATTTAGGTGGATACGAAACTGATATGAAGGGTACAGAAGATCAACTTGATGATAAAGGCAGAAAACTGAAAACCAAATGGGAAATAGCTGATATGGCTACGATTGCTCCGTATAACTGTGCGGACTCAGATGCTACCCTGCAAATATTCCATATCTTCTTTAATACACTAAAAGAGCGGAATATGCTTGTAGGACACTGGGTAATGACGAATGCACTGTTTCCCCTGGCAAAAATGGAACACCATGGTTTTCTAGTCAATACAGAATGGGTAGATAATGCACGTAAAAAACTGGAAGAGCTGGTAGTTTTCTTCGATAAGGAACTGACCCGGCTTTGTGGGAACAGACATTTTGACTGGAATTCCCCCGTTGAACTAGCTCATGTTTTATATACGGTGCTTGGATATAAACCTCCGTCCTTAAATGCATTTCAAAAATTCAGTGCGTCTAAAGACGAAGATAATGCTGATACTGAACATCCAACAAATGATGATGCACTGTCTATCTTAAATACTGAGTTTACTCAGACAATGCGTAAATACAGAAAAACTGAAAAACTTCTGTCTACTTATTTTAATGGCTATTTAAAAAATATAGGATTGGATAAACGACTCCGAGCAGATTTTGTACTGGTAGGTACAGTAACTGGCAGGTTATCCTCGTCAGGCGATGCCAACTTGCAAAATATACCGTCTGCAATGAGTAAGACAGCACCTGGGTACCAGGAACTGCATGAGTTTAAGGTGAAAAAAGCTTTTGTAGCACGCCCTGGCTGGTGTATTGTAAACGCTGACCAATCACAGCTAGAACTGCGTATTGCAGGTGCCTGCTCAGGTGAGGAGCGGTTTATTAAGTCTTATAAGAATAAAATAGATATGCACAGTCGTAATGCGAATGTTTCATTTTCACTTGACATTTCAGTTAAAGTATGGGAAAATGAAGCTAAGGAACTTGGGCTTGTGCCTGGGTCTGAAGACTTCCAAGTCTACGTAGAACGTAAACTATGTCAGTATATCAAACATAATTTCCCTGACGAACGCCAGGCTGCTAAGAGTGTATCTTTCGGTATCCTGTACGGCATGAGTCAATGGGGGTTAGCTAAGGACCTTAATGATAAAGGTCGAGATGCTGGCAGTAGACGTATATGGACTCCTGAAGAATGTAAGGGGCTTATCTCCAGATTTAAAGAGGGCTATCCTACATTGATTGCCTGGCAAACGGATTTAATTCGGTTTGCTAGAAAGCACGGGTACACATATACTTGCTTCGGTAGACGCAGGTATTTACCAGGTATTAAATCTGATAAATGGAAACTCAAAAGTGATGCGGAACGACAAGCTATAAATACCCCTGTACAATCGGCCGGATCGGATTTTATGATGGCAGGCGTTGTAAACATGGACCAGAATTTAGACCATGATAAATTTAGATTCTGTGCTACAGTACATGACTCTGTTGTGTGTGAAGTTCGAGAAGGGTACCTAGACGAGTTCGTACAGATAGCAAAGGGTTGCTTGGAAGAGCCGCGTATCAATGGGAGAGTAATCCCCTTATGTGAGGTAATGCCATTTGTTGCAGAATTTGAAGCTGGTGACACCTATGGGACTCTTAACGAATACAAAATATGAAAGAAGGTAGCATTAATGGTAGATACTAATATCGAAGACGCTGAAATCGTTTCCGAAACTACAAATGAAGAAACAACTACAGCACCTGGAAAGAAAGAACCGTATACCCTGATTGTAACACTGAAATACCCTGGACGTAATTTGACTGATAATTTTATCGGAATGGAATTTGAAATGCCTGAAGATAAAGTTACACCTGAATTATGCGAACGTATGATCCTTAACTATAAAGCAGTAACCCTTGCAGATAAACGTACTACGTTAGTCACTGCACGTTTACGTAATAACTTTATTATTACAGAAACTTCTACCTGCCTGCGTCCAGAGGACTATGATCCGGAAATGGGTACTCAAATCTGTATCCAAAAAATCAGAGATAAAATCTGGGGCTTTATGGGCTTTATGCTTGCCAGTGCGACTGTAACAAATACTAGATTAACAGAAGAATTGGTAGCATCTGGTGAATTAACGGCTGAAGATCTGCAAAAGGCTGAAGCTGAAGTACGTGCTGAATTAGCTGAAAAAGAAAAAGCTGAAGAAACCTCAACGTGTAACGGTGAGTGTACCGGATGTACCTGCCAACACGAAGAAGTAGTGGAAGACATTAAAATCTCCGAACCTGAGAAACCAGAAATGGATAAGTAATTCGGTATAAGTAATATAGAGGAATAGATTGCAAAGTCTATCCTCTATATTTTTTAGGAGGTGGTTTTTATTGAGTACTTTATTTGTAACCCAATCTGTAACCCAATTTGTAACCCAATCTGTAACCCAATTTGTAACCTATCTGTAATACTAATTTTTAAGGGGTGGAACTCAAAATGTATATTAGAGATGCAGTAAATTATCTGCAACGGAAAAACGTATTTATTGTAAGAAAATTGAAAGAATATGGTCACTCAGGAGACCAGCTACATGTAATTAATATCCATGCAACTATTTTGGTAACCATGATTTACCAAGCAAGAGAAAGTGGTATTATTTGGCAAAAGTCATTTGCTGAAATTGTCAATTTGTTAAATGCTCCGGGGAATAACAGGTATCGTAATTTCTTGAGTTATCTGGTAGATTTAAAATTATTAGAAGTTATTAAATCTGGTACAGCAAATGTATACCAACCTGTAATGGGAGACAAAGAAGAATCTGAGCCATTGTATATCCATAGTGATACAGGCAGTAAAATTGATATCTCTAATTTAGGTATGATGCAATCTCCTTGTTTTCCTATTACATTAGAAACTCATGCTAATAGTGAAGCTTATCAGCGTACCTTAGATGATTGGGGCTTTACCTTAATTTCTTTTGATACAAATGATTTTATTGCAAATAAAACATTAAATATCATTAACTTCTTTGCATTGTCAAGAGATAATCATTTACTAAAAGGAACCTGGCTTGTTATTAACAAAGTACGGAAAATACCGTATGAATGGTTACGCAATTTCTGGCGGGATACAACTCCGGTTAATATTAACAACCATAAATTAAGTTATGCTACAAATAGAACCTTACCAGATTTTCGACAACTTAGCGAAGCATTTTATGATCCGGCTACATCAGATAGAGAACGCGGATTTGAATATGCTCAATTACTCAAAGACCTCTTTGCTAAAGAAGGAAAAGAATATGTGGATTTTCGGAAGAGATATCCTCAGAATTTCATGGATGAAGATGAAACTGAAACCGCGTCAAAACTTCAATCAATTATATGTCCGAGGCTTCCTGAAGAAATAAGTACCCTGCCTCCTGGAACAGTTAAGGCTGTCGAAACTACAACTAAACCTTTAACGTTTAAAACTCCGGTATTACAAGAAGCATACGAATTACTAATTTCGGATTTAAATGAAGATTTAAAATTAAAATTAATTAAAGCTTTGGTATAACAAAAAGAGGGCGTGGATATTTCCACGTCCTCACTCTTTTATCTTTATTTTTTTTTACTTAACTAACTGTAGTTTTATGGTTCGTTGCACTCACTGTAGCCCCACAGCTTACTCCTGCGCCAGACCCAGCAACTTCTTTTCCGCCTACAGTAGTTTTACCTGATGCAGCAGGGCTTACAATTGTTTTACCTGAATGTCCGGGTAATGGATCAGGAGATACAGAGGAGCCTACATGTGCAACAGGTATTCCGTTAACTGTAGTTCGAGAAGAGCCTGAAGTAACTGCCCCGCCATGGGAATCCGGATCCCCTATAACTAATACTGCAGCCATAGTATCTCTCCTCTCTTACGGTAATTTAACACTATCTACACTCATACAGTTAAATTCACTGGCTGTAAAAGAAATTGTAGATGCAACTAATTTTACATTACGGGCTGCGTCCACATGCAAGAAATCATTACCATTTATTTTAAGATTGATAATACCTGCACTTTGACCAATTTGTAAGTCTACTACTGATGTACCAGCACGTTCACCAACTGTTCGCCTAAACCGAATAGTTGTATTTGTATTATTAGCACCGTCAACTTCAGCTTCAACATCCATTCCTCCCGCCTTTAAACGGAAGATACTACAAACATTTTCCCATACACAGTTTAGCAGATTCCAAACAGACGATAATTTACCAGGTGACATGATGATTTTTTTCATCATATCAGTTAATGATTCTTCTGATCCCATAGAATTAGTAGCTGAAGAATTACCAGGTAAGGTAGCCTTATTAGCCATATCTGACGGACATCTATTTGCGGTTGCTCCCAGTGGGCTCTTGAGGTCCGTATTAGCATCACTATTGATATTAAGCGGAGGAAACAATGAGATAATAGAAACCTCACCATTGTATTCTGTGTACCAGCAGGGAGATCCTATACTTGGTGGTGTGATCGCGTAGGCTCCGTTTACAGGGTCGCAACGATTCATCGGGCATGATACGTTGGAAAGGTTCCCAGACCCATCGTAGGGGGAAATTGTGGCTGTCATAGTATTAGGATCGTATCCAGTTACTACTGCCGGACGAAGATTACCATTTAAAGACCGTGCCATATACTGCTCAACTCACTTTCTACTTATCTTCCGCTGCTTTAGATTTATTAAAGTGCTTATATGCCTTATACATTAAATACGGAGTAGCCCCTGTTATTACATAACTAGGAACACCCTTAAATACTTTTAATTTATTTCGCCAACCACCTACTAATTTGGCGCCTCGAGCAGATGCATCAATTTCAGTTGCTAATGTAGCACCCATTCCTAGCGAACCAACCGTCGCTAATTGTTTATTACGTTTATCTCTTTTTTCTGGATCATCTGAATAAAAAGTGTTTGCAAGCATACCAAGTGCAGCTAAACCACCTATGTTTTTACCAGCTATATTAACCGCTTGCAACTTTTTGCCTTGCATAAGATGTCCAAACTCATGTGCAAGTGTAGTCGATGTACGGAAACTTCTGCCGTTGCTATAAATTACACCATCTAAAGATGCACCTGCTCCTCTGCCCATACCAGGAACGTCATATTTAAAATTAACACGTTTTTTAGTTTTAGGATTAAAATAGGTAGAAGTAGTTCCACCACCTGGAGAAACTCTAAAAGTCTTTCCTTCTCGTTCAAATCCAGCACGTCTAGCCATACGGTTAAATACTTTATGAGCTTTGGTGTATTCATCTGGGGACATCTCTTTACCGCCAAACATTAATGGGGCATAAATGGCTGAAGTGACAGTACTAGGTGCTACATAAGCACCACCCATAGTCAGAGCTCCTTTATCCTGGTCAGAAAGAGATTTTTGATTTCTTTCCGCTGCCAATTTTTCTACTAATTTAAAATTTATTGTCATAATTTTACTGCCTTATCTATTATGATAGTATAACTAGGTCTTTATCTATCGTATTACCGCCAACAGTTATAGTTTCTTTACCTGTTGGGGAATTTTGAGCAGCATCTTGGGTACGAGTATTCTCTGTAGTACCAGAAGACTCTACATTAGATGATATCTCACCTACACCAATACACCGTCCATATACAATATTTAAGTTATCTAATATTTGAAAATTCCCTGCACTTACACCTACATTAAAAGACGATATTGCACATCTTTCAAAGTACAAAGTGCTAATTGTTTTATTTCTACTGGGATTTAAAAACATCGCCATTAAGCCAAACAGTGGTTTGTATAATGTAGATTGTGTGCTAAAATTCCAGTTTGGAGAGATATGTAATCTATTGGAAAGACTTGAATAATCACCACATAATCTACTTATAGTCATTGATCCTGCAAGTGATTTACCCGGGATTACAATAGTTTCCTCACATCTAAGTTCTTTAAATGTGGAAACATTGACCCCAGATGAAAAGCTGAATTGCTGGCATAATCCTATAGGAACCAGTTCAGCACCTATGTCTAAATTAGCATAAATAGGATCTCCTGCGAACAGCAGCATAGAATCTGCTGTCGCAAAAGAATCCGGGGTAGTTTCCATTTCTACCCATTTAAACGAACCTGTTTCAACACCATTGCTAGATACCTGGGTATGGCTTGCATTACCTGCTACACCGTCACCTGTAAGCCCCAGTACTTGCAAAATAGTATTTACTGACTGTCCAGCTTTAAATATACGATTTAAGGAACTAGGCAACTGTGGTAAATTTACAAGTCCCAAGGTACTGGAACTGATGCCGCTGCGTAACTGGTTGTAGCTTTTTTTTAATGAGCTAGCATCAGATACTACCTTTGATGCACCAGTTAAAAATGTATTAACTTGGGAAGTAAATGACATTACAGGCCTCCATACTTTTTTAAATTATAAACCGATCAAAGTGTCGTCACTCAGGGTAAACGGTCCAATACCTTTTAATGGACGCTGGCGTTCAAAGTTTAAACTCATGCTGTCAATTACCTGGAACTGACCAGCACTTAATCCATTCTGATTACCTAAGAGAACACATTGTTCTAAGAAATTAATAGATGTTACCCGCTGACGGGGATCTCGTTTAATTTCAATCAATCCAAAAGGAATCTTGAATAACAGAGAATTCATACCACCAGCAGAAATAACACGATCAACATAATCATCTAAATCTGCATCAAAAACATCCATGGATTGAGCGTTAAGACCCTGGATCCATTGTTTATCAGTACCAGCAATACGATCTGTGATATCCGATAAACTATCTGTAGATTTAATCCAAATAAGAGTTGGACGATATAATGCTGCTACAAGAGAGTTTCCATGTACAGCAAGACGACTGATCATACCGCTACCCATTGCAGTACCAGATGCACCGATTTTACGACTGGAACCAACCTCGCCGATAAACTGACCTGCAAGGCCTTCATTGTATGAGAACTGTTGGGCAATGCCAACTGGGTACAAAGGGATATCAGTAAAGGAATCTCCTACAGGAAGGAACGGAACAGTAGAGAGTAAAAGAGAGCTATCTGCTGTGACAAAATCAGTAGCGTCTGTATTCATCTCTACAAACTGTTTTCTATAATCGCTCCCATCTAACTGTTCAGGAGATAAAATGTTATTTGAAATTTGTGCCATTATTATTACTCCTTATTAGTACGAATCAATATGAGAGCCGAGAACGTCATCGTTTTCCCAGATAGGAACGATTTGCTCATAAATAAAACTAAAGTTATCTACAACTAAGAAACTACCTGCCTGGTATGCCCGGGAAATACCTTGACACAAACATTGCTCAAACATGTGACAAGAGAAAGAACGACCAGCAGGGTCACCTTCAAGAACGATGATGCCCTGGGGTGTACGTAATTTATCCAAGTTCAAACCGACAGCAGCGCCCCATTCTTTTTCTGTCCAATAGTTACGGTCAATACCAAAGGTCTTACCATACTTAGACAAAATATGTATTGGACTGTTACCATGTACTAACATCTTTGAAATACTGATGTTACCACCGCCAGAAGAGCCTACCATTGCACGTTTACGTCGAGAACCAATCTCTGGTTGTAACGCACTGGGTAAACTTTCTTGATAGCCAAAACTCTGTGTAAGACCAATAGGAGTAACTTTAGTTACCTGGTCATGAAGCCAAGAGTCTGCAACACAGATAAGTGTATTATCTGGTGTAATAAAATCTGTTGCAAGGCGTAACTGTTCAACCCAATTATAATGAGGTGCACCGTCATTGCTCAGGATTTCGTTAAGGGTCTGTTCCTTAACAACGCCACCCATAGATTTTAATGGGTTAATATTATAATCCGACAAGATTTTCACCTACCTATTAGTTATTCTTCAGGTTAATAATTTTATGAAGTTTACCAAACTCAGCTTCATTAGATTTATTATTTTTTAACAAAATTTCTCTGGCTTTAGCAAGCGCAGAACTTTGACCTTTAATTCCCTGCATTTTAGCTGCTTCCTGTAAACTAGGAAGAGCTTTTTTTAACCCTCTGGCAGTTGTCATAGGAAGATAGGCCGCTTCTTTTTTCTTGAAGTGTTTGTACGCTAGTACCGCAGCAGGAGCTGCCGCAGCGAATCCAATTGCTACATTACGTTGACGTTTAGCAACATTAAAAGCTTTTTGCGCAGATTTTATATCTCTGGTATGAAGCACTTCATCTGTTTTATTCCTAAGAAAATGACCTTCAGCTTTAAGGTCCTCAAGTACTGATTTAGCTGCTGTATATTTTCGTGCAGCACTGTTTGCAGCTAACCCACTGGACAAAATGCCAACATGAGCAGCAGAACGTTCAGTTTTATTTAAATCTGCAGCAGTTTTATTTCGATCGTCACTGGATAACGCCTTATAGCCTCCATATGCTGCCATAGTACCAACAGTACCTTTACCTATATTAGAAGCCGTGTTTCTAACTGTCTTGCCGCTGATTTGATGTTTGCCTATGGTAAGCCCATGTTGACCTACATCTTTGACAGTTTGTTTAGCCATACCACCTACTGCTTTAAAAATGCGACCTACATTTCCTACAATACTGGCTTCTTTTAATTTATTTAAAGTTTCAGACACTGTAGCTCCTCCTCTATTTTTACGATTCCGCCTCTTTTCTACTCGAGAATAAAGATCAGCAGCTTGATTGTAAGTATCAAAAATTTCATCGCCAGGAGTATGCGGACTATTACTATCTGTAAAGTCATGTAAATGCTTGTTTACACGCTGAAGCATACGATGATATCGGGCGGCAGTTTTTACTGCAGTTACATTTTTAACATCACTATTAACCTGGTTTTTGTTTATTGTTGTAGATACCGCAGGAGTATTACTTTTAGAAGTCAACGGTTTAGGCATTTTGGGAGTTGTACTAAGAGTTGGAACTCCTTTAGGACGGGCAATGCCTGACGCTGCTCTAAATGTATCTACAGTACCAGCCAGTTTTTCATAAAACATAAATGTACTCCTGTCTATATCACGAACCAATTAAAGATTCGAGAATTTCTAAATTAGTATCAAACAACCCAAGGGGCATAAGGCCCCCAGGTTGCTTAATGTATTACGTTTAAACTTGCAGGTATACATCCACGCCATTGACCGGATACGGGATCTCGATCTTAATAGTCGGGATGATTTTATCTGCTTTCTTTTCAATAGAAGTCAGGGTAGCAGCAGTTAGGATAGGACCAATATACTGATAAGAAGTACTCATCATCTGGTCACTGCAGCTATTAATAACCGTTGTACAATATTTCAAAGAAATTGTATTAACATTATATTTACCCAGAACATCTTTCAAGTTATCTTTGTAGAATTTAGATGCATAGTCAACAACGGCTACACAGCTATCTTCTGCAGTTTCTAACTGAGTAGTATCAGTTGTAGTCTGATAGAGAACATATGGCAATTCCTCAGGTTCGTCCTGACAAACCCAGAATACACCATTGCCAGCCATTTCAGCTAATTGATCGTCAGTAAACATTTTATTCGCTTTGAACACACGTTTGATGCCACTGAGACCCATTGTAGAAAAACCTTGATGCGGCGGGAACCCTGCACGCATAGCACCCAAGGTTACACACAGGTAATAACCAGGCATCATTTCATCTACAGAGTTAATATTAAGCATAATGCTGTCAGGCATTACATAACGTAAACGTTTGTTAGAGAAAGATTCGGCTACACCGGAAATTGCGTCAGCAACACCCTGTGTATCCAGTACACGAACTACTTCGTAACGAACGTTAGTATTAGTAGCTACAGTTACTTTTTCTTCAGTTTCTACATAACCTTCTGAAGTTCTATTCCATTTCAAGGTAGAAAATTCAGCTACACTATCATTAAGAACTTCCAGTAATTGCAAAGAATACTGATAAACATTCTGCTTGCTGTAAATATCCATAAAGTCGGTTACACGGGCACGATTAGTAATGAACATTCCGTTAGCGGTATCTTTGAGGTAACAATGATCGTTATCGCCGCCCTTTGCAAGTACACCGTCGTTTAATTCGATCATTACTTTCGTGGTGGGCATTGGCATATTTGCATACATAACACGCCATCTGCTTTTTTCCGGCTCGCTCATTGTTTTACAGTGACTAGCATAAGAACTAATTACATCTTTGTCATCCGTAAGAGGAATAATTACATACACCTTTTCTGTGGTAGACAAGATGTCCAATGCTTTTAAATACCCGTTTTTATCGTCTGTATCAATCGGCAGAACTTTATAAGTCATGTCACTTACTGCGGATGCAACAAGGCTGGCAGCTACAGACAGCGGGTTCTGTACATTGATTTTGCCAAGCTGAGCTTCTGCTACAGACTGACTGGTAATGGTCAGGAAATCATTAGCAATATCTTTACGCAAAGCACGGTAAGCAACTGCTACATCAGCAGTTACTACAACACCTGCAGTATCCAGTACAGAGGTGGAAATAGCTGCACCAGTTTTAATAGTGAATTTATCACTTTTTGCAGTAACATACTGACTTTCAAGCATTGTATCTTCCGGAGATACACGTTTTACTACTGCAGTAATAGTTGCACTTTTTTCTGGTTCAGGTAAGTTTTTCTTCAAAGTCAAAGTATTACCGTCAGAGCTTACTTCTTGTACTACTGCACTATAAGTCAATTCCCCGCTGGTTTCTTTGTAGGTAAGATCGATATAATCCCCTGCTTTGATTACAGATTCAGAGAACGGATTTGTGGTAGCAGTAAGAGTAGTGATCGGACCGCTGTTATTCACAGTTACTGCACTGTATAAAGTAGATGCCGATTGCGGCCATACTTTAACATAAATATTAGACAAGTTTACAACTACAGAATCAGTGTCAATTACAGATCCTAACGCTTGATTTACATAGGCACTAGTATAATCTTCATCAGACAATGTATAACTGCTGCAGGCTACATTAGTCTCTACCTGATAACACGGACCTACTACACACAACTCAAAGAAGGGAGTGGTAAGTGACGGGTTTACAGTTAACAATTCCTGATATACACGCACGCTTGGAGTACGAAAAGCCATTGAGTACACCTTCCTTATATAAAAATATTAAAAAGTATTTTATCTTTCTTAGGTATATTATACCTGTTTAGTGTTTGGCATCGGTTGCCCAGGTTGGTATCCTTCAATAGTATCTTCTCGTGCACGGAATCGCAATGTTACTACATTGTCATCAATACCATCTGCGTTGGGATCATCAGAGATACCACCTTTACCTCCCCAGTTACCATTTTCGCCACCGGTGTTAGTACCACCGACTTCACCGATATTAATATCATTACCGTGTTCATCTTTATCGCCTGGTTTAGGAGGTATTCTATCTGGGTTAACAGGCTTCATTATAGTCTCAACAGACCTTAACAAAATACCTGCGTCTACAGGATTCCAGTGCCTACATAAGATAAAGGTATACGGAACAGTTACACTAGCCATATACTTGCCAGACCAACCAACCTGCGTCATCTGTTGAGCCGGGGATTGCTGAGGATTACCAAGGTTCTGAAGCTGAAGAATATTACCGACATCAGATTTTAACATCGCCATAAACATTGCAACTTCAAATGCCAGTTCGTCACTATCATCTTTACTAAATGAAATAACACTTATCTCTGTATAACTGTTAATAGTGAAATCCATTTTATAATCCCAGATAGCTTTCTGGGTAACCTTCTGACCTTCAATGATAGCCTGACGTTCCCTTGCTGAATATATACCACTGCCAAATCCTGAGGCATCTATTGTACATGGACCATTCCTGATTACAATATTAGGAACTGAATCCTGAACACGAGGATCTTCAGTGAAATCCGTTGCAATACTCAGTTTGGAGATCGAGTCGTCCGGATGCCATGGGTGTTCTGGGTGATTAGTGAAAAAATGCTGTAATGCAAGTAAAAAAAATGTATTTGCAATACGAGGAGTTAGTTTAGAAAAGGATTTCCCCATGACGTATATCTTCCTTCCTTGTATTAATTGGAATTCGTTGTAATAAATCAAAAAGATGAGAATCGTCATCTTGATGCTGTAATACTAATTCCTGCTTAGTTACTACTCGTTTATGTGTAGTAAGTGCAGATTGTGAAACATGCCATATATTACGTGTTACACTATCCACAATTGCGTCACCTACGTTAATCCTGGGATATCCTGCTGTCCAGCCCTGTAGTTGACCTGTAATGGCAGTGCCGTCAAAAGGCTGAATAACAGCTACGTTCTCAGGAGATAGAGACATATAAATACCTATTGGATTAAAATAACCCCCAATAAAACCAGTGTTCAGACAGGTAGGGCATGATGACCGAGTTCGTTGACCTCGAATCGAATCCCAACAGGTAGGACATCTTTCCGAAGTCCGTTTCCTAATGCACAAGTACATCAAGTTACCCGCATGCCCTTCCTTTAACTGAATAAGATGCCGCCTAATAATTTCAGCGGCATAAAAGTTAGGCAGCTTTTCACTGGAGAATACTAGTGAGACTTTATCTATTTCTGGGAAATAAAATCTATAGTACACTACAGGAAAACGATAGAATGTTGTAATAGTATGATTGTCTGTATAGAATGGAGGATGGTTTACACTTACTTTGGTCAATTCGGTAAAACCCTCTCGCGGTGAATCAGACCACTCCAACAATGCATACGAGTCAGTAGTTGGGAAATATTCCCGAGGCAACTCGTTCCAACTGATACCCATTATACGGGGAGAAAACATATGAGCTTCTATTTTTATAGATGTATCTACACGAGTTTCTGCTGTATAAATAGTATTATCCAAGCTCATAGTTATTCATCTCCTGTATTAAGCCACAGCGGTAAACACGGCCCGTCATAGCATCCCAGTGCCATATACGTAGAAGTATAATATGATTGGATATCTTCTATAGAAGCTTCTGTACCGTTATAACGAGCATTGATTTTATATGTAGCTTTAATATAAGTTGTCTGAAGACCTGCAATGGGGATATAGGTATCCAAGATCGTCTGCTTATGAATAAACCCTTCCTGACCATATACCGGTTCACCATAAGGACCATGACCGTAAGGTCTACCTGCAGGGCTGCCTTCTGGAATAGGATCTCCTGGATATTTTAAAATTGGAGGACTCGGAACATATGTAGAAGGAGTTCCCTCGCGGTCAGCTCCTGGTAATGTATAGTACTCTATTGAAAAGTTTATTAACCCGGACATAGCAGATGTCTTCCGGGGTATTAAACTATGAAAAGTAATCAAAACAACTTCATCGGGCGCAATATCCCCAATTTTAGCAGAAGTTTCTGCATAGACTTCAAGTGGAGTAGACACCTTAAAGTAGTTGTTCAAGTCACTAGTTTCTCTAATAAGTGTACCCTGAGCAAGTTCATCACCAACGTTCTTTAAATAAACATCCTGATTCATTACTTCCCCAGTATCACCATTTAGGCCAGTCCGTAACCCTAAAGACATTGAATATGAAATGGTTTCAAAAAACAATTCCTTAGTACACTCGGGATTCCAGTAGCATTTGATATTTGCACTCATTCTGCCACCTCCCGGGTATCGGTATACGGATTATAGAATACAGTATCTATATCTGGCAATGTATAATAATCAACAATAATCGTTAAACCATAATTAATATTAGACGTCCACCGAGGTACTGAAACCTTAAATGTTACTGGAATAATTTCCTGTTCCTTTAAGTCCCCCAATTTTAAACCATTAGATACTTCTTCCGAACCTTCTATACTAAAGGATACATAATCTCGTATATCAGATTCCTTATAGATATAAGTGTTCAGGGATGCACGGGTACCTGTGTTCTTCAGGTATAACACTGTAGACCAGTCTACACCTGTATTCCCGTTTATACCCTCAAAAGGAGCTAATCGTAGCAAATATGTACCTACAGATGCAAACGATAATTCTTTTGTACATTCTGGATCAGTAAAACATTGAATATTTGCCGTCATAGGTAACTCCTTTCTATCGCTTTGATGCTCCCTGAGTTAATATAGGTCTATCTTTTACATTATACTCTTTTGTTTTTGATGCAATATCTGAGCCTACAAAAGCAGTAGTAGCAGTAGGACCTATGGCTTTCTTTGCTGCCGACATAGCTAAAGAACCAATAGATGCACGTTTTTCAGCGTACACATTTGCTGCTACTAATTTCATAGCAACTTTCTGCATACCCGGTTCTACTGCGTCATACATTGCTAAAACAGTTGATACTCTATTATCTGCAGGCAAGCTATTGTAAAGATCGTATGCTTCATGTGCTAATTTTTTAGGAACGAGATACGCCTCATTACCCATTGTTTCTGATGCAGTCTTTACAAAATCATTTAAACCTACAGAATCGAAATATGATGACGTTTTTGCCATTATATAGTCCTCTTTTTGTTTCTGTAATTTTTCATAAGATTGTTTGGAAGCTCTACGTAATCCATATCTAAACCCCTGAAGTGTTCCAATAGTACCTGCAGCAGCTAGTCCTGCACGTGCTAAAGATTTAGATACAGTTGTAGGATTTTTAAAATAACGGTGCCCAATGCCTTCCAGTGCAAGAGTGCCCAACCCCGCAGCAGCACCGCTAGTAAACATAACTTTTTTGTTTTTTTCGTCTAAAGTTTGTAATGACATTTTAGCACAATGCTCCATAACAATTATTAATGTTTAACGCACGTTTAGATGATTGGACTGCTGCTTCAAAACGCTGTTGGGCTTCTTGTCTTAAAGCAATAAACTGAGGGCTTTTATAGTAAACAGTAGATTGTACACCACCATCACTATAACTCATCTCACCCCGTAATTCTACAAGTGCGGTTAACTTTAGAGCTTCTACTACTGCGCCGTCAAGCAATAATCTCCGTTTAGGAAAATTTGCCAAAGTATATACCTGACCAACATCTGGAGGTGTTTCATTAAAGTATGCCAGTGCCCAATCTAAACATTTCCAAAGCATTTCGTCAGTCAGATGTTCCATGTATAACGGAATATTTTTATCTGGATAATCCATCAAAGCTAATCGAACATCCATTGGAGTAACTATTGCTTTGCGTTCTAATGTTTCACTGATCGCAAGTGTTGTATTATCAACATCTTTCTTTTTGATCTCAGTCATAATAGTTCTCCTTATTTACTAACTAAATTAACTGCCGGAAACTCAATAGGTCTAACTGGTGATATTTTATTTGCTACATTGGGTATATACTTTTTAGGTTTTATAGTATTTGCTGCTGTCATCATATCTTTTTTAACTTTAGAGACCGCTGACCCTAATGGCCAACTACGTATTACATTGGTTTGCAGTGCCATATACGAATCTCCTTAACTTATAAATAAGAAAAAGCCGCCGCCGAAAATAGCGACGGCCTTATCTGGCCTAGGAGCAAATGTTACAATAACTCCCTATGTTTTATTGTTAGCGTACGCTAGCAGCGAAATGTTGCAAAGCGGACGGAACAGCGCCACCTACAGCAGCACCCAGAGCAGCACCGCCAATAGCAGCTTTAGCAGCATTGCCCGGAGCTAAATATTTACCTGCAGCAAGCAAACCTGCAGTAGCACCTAATGCACCACCAATAGTGGAACCCGCGATAGGAGCATATTCAGCAGCTTCTTTTTCCAATGCTTCTAAGGTATTAAAGTACTCATCAGATTCATTCCACAGATCTTCGGCGAAAGCAATTTTTTCCATTGCATCGTTGTAAACATCCATTGCGTATTCAGCAGCAGCGTAAGCTTCGTCCGGAGTAACTCCAGTCTCTTCAACAGATGCCAGTTTGTTTACATAATCCATGTCATAATCATATTCTTCAGCACTTGCTTCTTTTTTACGGTTATAGGCGTACAAAGCAGCACCTGCAGCCGCAGCAGCACCTGCGCCACCAAGAGCTTTTTTATGTTTTTTCAAGAATTCCATAGCAGCTTGACGACCGCCTTTACCTGCAGGCAACAATTTAGTTTCCTCTGCAGCAGTTTTCTCGTTCGGGCGAGCTTTCATTTGTTTATATGCATCATAAAGACCTCTAGCACCATAACCCAGACTACCAAGCATGCCAGCGGCATAAAGACCCATAGCAGGTTTACCCAGTCCTGCTGCTGTAAGTCCACCTGCCAGTACTGGTGTAGCCACACTGAGCGCTGCACTTCTACCAACATCTCGGGATAAACGATCGCTGTAATGACGATATTCATCACTTACTTCAGCCGCGGTTTTAGCCTGTACACACTGAGCTTTCATTTTAGCTTTGGCAAGAGCAGCAGCATCTACAGAACTTCCATAAACCTGCATGCCCGGGGAAGCCGGATTAGCAGTTACATTGTTAGTCATACCAGGAACAGGTTCAGACCCTGCTTCAGGAACGGGTTTCTTTTCTAAAGGAATTGTCATGTCTGCCGCTTTCTTTACCAATTGACAAACATCATTTAATTCTTTGTTAATCATCGTATGTTCAATCTCCTTATCGTGTTCAAGATTCGGGGTAATAGCCGCTTCTTTTTTAGGTATAAAGCTACCAACTAATCCACCAACTAACCCGCCGTAAGTTGCAGATGCAAGAGCTGATACTACACGGTTGTTCTTAGGCAATCTCTTTGTAAGAAGCGGTTGCATAAGATTTGCACCTGTAAAAAGAAGCGCACCAGCTTTAGCCCCAGTCCCTAGATGAGTACTCTTGTTAGCGGGTTCTAATAGTTGAGGTTGATGTTCCATTTATTATTCCTTAGCCGTAGTTTTAGCCTTGGTGTTTTTTTCAACTTTAGTGGAAGCAGCTTTAGGTTCAACTTCTACCTCAGCAGCTTTAGCTTTAGCAGCTTTCTGCGGAGCAGGAGTTTCTACAGGTTTAGCTTCTGCAGCTTTTTCTGTACGAGGACCTGTAGAGAGGGCACCTGTATCTACACCTACAGTTTTAACGATTTTACCCGGGATATCCGTTTTAGTCTTACCATTCTCACGTACAACAGATACAAGCTGTGCTCGCTCTAAGTTGCCAACACGAGAAATAAGATCAGGAGTATCAGGGATATAACGGTTAACTTCTTCAGGTGCCAAGTTGATAATACCATTAATACCCAACCGGCTTTTTGTTAAATTCGTTACGTACATTGTATTCCCTCACAATCGTGTTTAAATTTAGTAAAAATGCACAAGGCCGCCCATTCATAGAAAGTTATATTAACTTTGCTCTAGTCCAGGATCATTTAAGTTAGTCCAGCCGATCTAACACCTGTGCAACATGCGTTAAAATATAAGATTAAGCAGTTAACTCGATCTTAGCAATACCGTTGTCATTGCCAATAGCAATACCAATGGTTTCCCACAGATACATGGAGAATTTATTGCCTTTGGTTTCCATGAATGCTTGAACGTCTCTCAGGATATCGAATACGCCAAGGTATTCCGGAGTGGAGAACAGATAGATATGACCAGGTTTAACCACATCCTGTTTGATAGTACGGATGAAATTATGACCCATCAGTTTAGTATAGCTGTAACCGTTGTGAATGATATCTTCCATTACAGCAGAACCAGCTGCACCCTGTTGCAATTGCAAGAGGCTCATCCAGTCAACTTCATTGATAAGAATAGTTCCAATCGGTACTTCGCGTTTAGCCAGGATTTTCAGACCTTCTGCCAAGATAGCCGGAGTGAACGGACCAGCAACTGTATACAAAGCACTGCCTTTTTTTTCAGTTTCTTTCTTGGTGATAATATTGTCTGCTGCAGTTACAAACAGACTATCCTCTACACGTTGCAGATCTTTCAGATAGTTCTCTTGAATGATTTGTTTAATAGGAACGCGATAGGTTTGAAGCTCTTCGATAACTTTGGTGAATTCTTCAGACTGAATAGTAGTATAGAATACCTGGAATTTAGAACCAGTATAATATCTCTGTTGGGTCTGTTCACGGAAAGTAACAGGATAAGCTTCAGATACTTTATCTTTGTGGATGATACGCATCGGGGAATCAGAATCAACAGCCTGATCCAGATCTGCGGAGGTAATCATCTTAGGCGGCAAAATTTTGCGGGCAAAAGAACCCTCACGGATTTTAACACGACAGAAGTCGGTTGCGATGCCTGCCATTTTTTCAAGGCCTTCATTGGTAACAACTTTTTGTACAAAAGCGGTATTGTCTAATACAGCTTGATCAGCATTTTGAACGATCATGTAAATTTACACCTTCCTTGTTATACTGTGTGTAACAATTAGTTTAAAACGAATTGCACAAGTTTCTTGGCAGCATCGTATTTGACAACAAAGCCAATAATCGGACTAGCAGCAACGCTTTCAGTTGCAGCGGTAGCCAGAGTAAGAACGCCGTCTTTAATAGTAAGTGCGTTACCCGGGGTAAAAGATACTGCAGCAAATTTATTAGTTTCCAATACACCGCTATTAGCAGTTACAACGTCTACTCGACCCAGAACACGGTTATCATATGCAGTTACATTGTTTTGGTATACCGGGAAAGTAACACCCTGAGTTAGCATATCATATTCACCAGTTTGTTTAATCAAGGTACCATCAGTATCGAATACTACCCAATCGCCAGGCTCCAGTTGAACACCTGCTTTAAATTCATAGGATTTGATATTAGCGGTTGTGTATCCGCTCAAAACGTTAAGCATTAGGAATTCTCCTCCTTAGTTTCTTATGTGTTTTTACTCGTAAAGTGCTCTATCGAATGCATCACCAGCAATATTACTGTTAAACATTTCGCTAGAAACCTCACCCAGTTCACCGGAAGAGTGACGGGCAGGGAGTTCAAGTGCGGCAGTTTTTAATGTCGCAATCTTGTGAGGATTTTCCATTAAAGATTCCGTAAATGTCTCACGTTGATCTTCTGCAAGTAACCCTCTATCAATTAGTTCATCTGCAGTTGCTGCAGCTTCTTTTTTTAAATTAACATTATATTCAAGCATACTAGCTGCTTTTGTTAATAAGGAGGCTGCATGCAGAAGTTGATCTCTTACTTCAGGATTCATTATGCGTTTGTACCTCCTTGAGATTTGTTTGAACGATTTCTCTGTAGGATCTCGTCTGCTTTTGTGAAAGCTAAGCCTGTTACCAGGGGAGCCGACACAGCTTTTACTGGAGCACTTACGCTTGCACGATCCAATTGCTGGGTAAGACCCTGACCAGATTTATTACGTAAATCATGCATTATCTTACCCCTAGAAGTCTGTTTGACCGGGATCGTACTTCCTCTGATATCTGTAAACATTTTATATCGTAATGAATTTTTATCAGCATTGCCTCTCAGCAACGCACCTAAACCTGTGTCTACCTGACTCATTCGATATTTTAATTTTTGCAGACCTTTCTGAGTAGCACGTGCACCAAAAGCACCTTTATCTGCTAATGCACCGATAACCCAGTTATGCATTGTAAACCCAGGATCTTTCGCTGCCAATACATGATGGGGACGTGTGCGTTTTATTTCATTTACCACAAGGTTCTTTTGCGATTTTGCAAAATTAGCAAGGGTATTTAGAAATGCTGCAGATTTTTCTTTACTCATTTTAGCCTTCTAAACCCAGGCCTGCAATCACGCCGTCCATATATTCAGAGCGAGAGCTGGAAGCCGGAGCAGAAATGCTAGCAGTCTTATCCAGTAACAGAGATTCATCATTTGCACACTTCTCAAGGATTTCAGCAGTTTCACGCATTTCTTGGATCAATTGCTCATCCATTGTGCAGTTGTTAGGCATATGACGTTATCTCCTTTCTTATGTTAGCCCTGGGCTTGAATAGCAGATGCAGCTTGGCTTACAATAGAAGCAGCTTCAGCGACCTGAGCGTGCAATTCCGGGTCTTCGATGTGTTCTGCAGCTTGGCGTGCAAGCTCAATGTTTTCACCTGCAGTACGCAGAGATTGGATACCAGTGTTAGCATCACCCATGTCAATGGAAGCCAAAGCATCGTTAGCAGACTGTACAGCCAATACTGCATGAGATTTACCAGCTTCACGTACTTGGTCAGCACCAGCGTCTACAGTGGATTGCAAGTTGGCACCGCCGGTTTGCGGGGAATACTCTTCAGCAATTTTGATAAAAGCGTCAGTAACAGCAGCATCAATCATCTCTTTCAAAGATGCTTCTTTTACTACTTCGTCCTCCGGGTCAAAACCAAGGGATTGAGCCATGCGGCTAGCGAACGTATCGAACATTTGGTTACCAGCAATATCACCAGTATAGCCAGCTACTTTCACCAAACGTTCAGCATCTTGAATGCCTTGCTCGTGAGCGGTTTTCATTAAAGCCTCATTTCCAGAGTCTACACCAGCGCGTGCGGATTTAACCAACTCATTAAGTGTTAATTTCTTAGACATACTTATGTGCACCATCCTTACAAAAATTTAACTTATCAATAATTTGAATCTTTTCTTTAGTTCTGTAACATATTATACCTAGGCTGTCTATTTCAGGAAGACGTAAATTGATTTATTATTTTTTGATCAATTGCCTGGTCTACTATGCTACTCAGGATCGAATGTCTCCTTCCACGCAATATTATACCTGGAACGGCGGCATTTGCGAAATCAGAAACTTTATCCGAAAATTCCGCTATTTTTTCAACGTCTTCCTCTGGGATATCATAATCTATATCATCAGGCAACTCAATAGCCGCATGTTTCTTTAACGCATAGTTTATAGCTACCGGAGCTATCAGCGATAACATATCGGGATTCTCTGCCACATACCGCTCTGCAAAGTTTAGGTCTTTACCATGATTGTATTGATTACGATAATGCCCGGCAAGTAAATGTACTCCAACGAAAGGCAGTGCAATCTTGCCGCCAAAACTTTTTACGAAACCTGCAGTCTTTACTCTGCCATTTTCTTTCCCACCAGGTTTTCTGGAATCAAATTTCTGAGCAACAAGACCTGCAAGCAATGCTACCAGTGCCATATTCTTAGGATCTTTTAAAATAGTATCCAATGCGCCATGAGTTTTATATGCTGCATATAAAGCACCCAAAGTTAATCCAGTTTTAACGGGTCCCATATGAGGCTCTTTGAGCTTAGGTCTTAATTTCTGTTCCTCTACCTGTACAGGACTCATCATAACCGGCGTTTGAGCATATGAATTTCGGTATACTGGAATAGCATCAATAGATTGATTGATCTCTGTATAAGGTGCCGGACGACGTACATGACCGAAATTCAAGTTAGGATTTAAGTCATAATATGCCATTGGCACATTCATATTTAATGCTGCAGAAGTTTTTACCTTATCCATACGGTGCATAACTGCAGGTAAAAACGAAGATCGATCCATCAAGAATTTCTCAAGTAAAGAACCAATCTCTTTCTGATAATGACCTTGAGAAATTTGGTTAGCTGGTCTGGCTGCCCTAACTCCTGCAAGAACATTGTTAAACTGCTCAAGCGGGATACCGTTTTGTACTATAATAATACGGGTAAATTCCTTTGGCTTCATTGGGATTGCATTTAAAAAGAAACTATGTAATATATCTTCAATAGAATGACGGCGTGCCATTCTATCTAATAATGCTACCGGGAGATCAGGTTCTACCCTTTCTAAAGCAGGTAGCGCTTCCTCTATCCCTTTTTGTAGTACCCGTACAGCCTGCGCCTTGATCCGTTTCACCATTGCAAGCTTTTCCTGTTCTTCCCGATCATTTAAGGTTGCAGCTATCTTTTGCATATCATCGTTATCCGGGATAGCAAAGATTGCTTCATCAGGAGTAGGAGCCAATGGTATCAGGCTTGTTTCAAGCTCACTGCCTAAGTGCTCAAACAGTTCTGCATTTTTTTTCATGAGAGACGCTGCAGAATTAACACTTGCAACTTTATTCAGTACATATGCAATTTTATCTGCCCGTCTGCGTACAATACTAATATCAAAGAACGTCGGGTTTACATTTATCATGTAAGCTTGCTTGCCATCAGGATACACTTCGCGTTTATGGTATTTAATATGTTCGCAATAGGGATTCTTAGCAGTTGCTTTATTACCGCATATACTGCATACATCAAAGCGAACACGGCACCCCATCGATACTTCCAGTTGCTCACCTGCATCTTGACGACGAATAAATTCCTCACCTTTGATTTTATCTAAAGCCAGAATTAACTCTACTCGATGCATCTTAGGGTTATACCATGAGAACACTACATTACCAAAGCTAGGACTGGTAGGCTTATTATCATGCTCTTTAAATACTTTCGCCTGTTCTACAAAGGTATGATGCCTGGCGATCAAATCTTTTTCAGGAAAATAATCACCATTAACATTACAACCATAGTATTCGCCAGCACCCATTGCAATTACATGTAAATAAGTGAAACCTGGATTCGGCTTGAAAGACTCTAAGAAGGAGGCTATGTCTGCACCTTGGCTTTTAAGTTCGTCAAAGTTGGCTAACTTAATACGTTGTTCGCCTGTAGCTTCAAACGTACTGCCAAGTGAATATTTTTTACCTAACATAGGTCGTGCCTCCTTGATATTATTTGTTTAACAATGCTTTTGCTACAAACTCACCCATAAGTTCTCGACCTAAGAACTGAGATGCGACTTTGGTATGATTTGCTAATCCGTCCGGAACACCAAGTCCAGACTCAAAGCCTGCAAGATAAGCATCTAAATATAATTCTTCACCAGCTTTTTCAGCGGCTGTCTTTTCATAAGTGCCAGCAATCATCATGCCAAGACCCTGATATACATTAACATCTTCCATTACACTTGGCCTCCTTGCATTTTTTGCTGTTTAGCTTCTCTGGCGTATATATCTGCCATAACTTTACCGAAGCTTTTACCCGTGCTCTCAGCTACACCTTTTACAGCAGTGTTAACCAGTGAATCCGAGAATACACGTTTAGCCTGGTTATTACGCAACATCGAGCCTTCAAGGTCAGTCAAGCTTGAGAAAATGCTTGCGTTCATATGACCCTGTGCATCAATCATAGTTTCCAGATAGTTAGCTAAAAGCAATGGTTCGCCTGCAACAGTAGGAGAAGATTTAATAACTAGGGGCATATATTTTTTTAGTGTTTCATAGCCGTGCATCTGCAGTGCTGGTGACATTGCAATTGCGTCTTTCAACGCTTTATCATATTTAGTCTGTGCAAGTAAGCCTTTAGCGGCATCAATACCTGCACCTACACCATACGCAACTGCACCTACTGCGGAGGCACCTACACCACTCCAGAATGCTTGACGTGCGGGTTCAGGAACTTTAGATAAGAAATTAAATGCTGCTGCTGTCTTTTCTGTTTCCTCATCTGCATGTGCAAACTCTACCGGAGCGGAGGCAATCTTTACAGGTTTTACATTTTTCACAGGTGCTACCCTCCCTAAAATCTTAGTATTCATACCTGGGATATTAGACTTGGGAATCGTAATTTTTGAAATCATAGTCTACTCCTGGATAATATCAAGAATCTTTTGAAATTTATTTGTTAACTGAGACTCATGTGCAAACTTGGTTTTAATGACATCTTTTGCACGTTCAAGAATTCGAGCATCCTCTACTTCGTGAGCCATTTTAATCGTAACTTCATCATAGATATTACGAATCAGGTTTGATTCTTCTGGGTACATATTAAGCAGTTCAGCTTCAGAGCTTGCAATGGATTGAGTCCCTGCAAGTGATGCCTGTTTGATATGATCCATAAAGCCTGTAATAGCCTCAGAGAATTGCATCTCTCTATCCAGGTTTTCCCGTGCAAGTTCAGATGCAGTCTTTGTAACAGTCTCGAACGCTCGGTGCATCATACGTACATCTTTGTCAATTGCGCTGTCATACGCTGTTTCTGCAGCGACTTTCAAGAATTCTTCATCCATACCAAAGATATCCTCAGCAGAAATGTTATCTACGCGACTTCTATGTCTACGTGGTGCACTAGCTTCCTTTTGTACACTGGCTGCTTTGAATAAACTTTCATCAGCCCCGCAATCATCTGCAGGCTTTGCTACTCTTGCTGTTTTTACAGAAGCAGTTTTAATACCAAGTACGACCTCAGGACTTGCTACCTCAAACTCTGTCGAGTCTGGAAACACCCTGAGAAAAGCTTCAGTATTTGTACGTTCTATTAAACGTGCTGTTTGATCTTGGTTCAGCCCTATCTCACTTGCTTTCTTTGTAACACCTTCGTTCAAGGATACCCCGTTCTCAAGATATTCTGAAACGATATCCTGTGCTGCAGCACGCAAGGAGCTATCAGTTACACTTGCCAAATCAATTCAACTCCTCTCTTTTCTATTCTAAGTCATCAATGGATCTCTGTGGAGCTTTAGAGGTTTGAAGAGCAATCGTAAGCTCTCTAATACCACCAGTACCTTTAGCAGAACTTTTAAGCTCTCTATAAATATCCAATGTATATTTTGCCCAACCCTGTGCGATCTTATGATCTTCATTATCCCCGGATTTTATTTTCTCCAGGATAACCTGATACGCATCGCCAAATATTGTTTGAAGCGCAGAATCAAGTCTAATCCGGCTAGGCATATTAAATTCTTTTACACGAACATATTCAAAGCCGCGTTCAAAGATCAAACGCTTGATCCTTGCATCGTCACCTGTTGTTCCCCGTGTAATATACGCAAGCCTATCTGCGTCACTTCTCCAGACAGAGATATCAAAGAATACCTGTGCATAAGTTTGAACAATCGACAGGTCATATTTGAGTTCCTGGGCAATGTCTTGGGGAATATCCCCGCACATCAACATACCTTCAATAAGCTGTCGGGCCTTTACATCACAAAATATACTTAAACATGACGCTATTTTAAACTCATTATCTTTGTAGTTCTCATGAGTCAATGCTATAATAATCTCGTCAGTAAGTTCATCGTTGACAGGATAGGGGATATAAACGTCTATTTTCTCAGATAGCCCAAACGCTGGTAACGTAATCTCACTAACTGTATCAAGAGAGGCCGTCTTAGACTCTCGGATATCTGCTATAGCTTTATACATACGCCATGATGGATGCCGAATTTTACTAGATTTATACTGATCTAATATTGACATGTACGGACCTCACCTCCTTTGCGGTTAGTGTAGTCTATTTAAGCTACCTGGACATTGTTTATGCCTAACCGGTCAGCTACATCTGTCATTTTATTCATTGCGACCTGTAAATCACTTTCAGATAAGTAATCAAGAGAACCTTGACGAACCAGGAACAATAACTGACTTAAATGACTGATCGCATTCAAAATACTATCACTGGCTTTCATTAAAGTTTCCTGACCAGACAAGTTAGATAGTGCTAAGTTACCTGTTAAATACGCATCCATAACCTGTGGGTCATTGACTTGAATGATATTCTCTAAATCCTTAGACGATACAGGATTATTCACTGACGGACCCGGAATAGACATTTGATCTCTCGGATCAAGAAACGGATTCGGAAGCGCCATCTGATCCTCACCATAAGTATCATCTGTACCAGATTTAGTACCTTTGGTATTTGTGGCCTTATCAGTTTTAGTATCCTTAACCTGGCTTTTATCTGGATTATCATTTCGAGCTGCAGTTTTCACATCTGTAAATACTGTAGTAAATTCGCATCGACCGGTTTCAAACGCAACTTTACAAACTTCTTTTGCATCTTCATAACTTGATGCATATTTAGTCATAAGAGCGTACGGGCAATTTACAATAGTATGAGAGGTGCCATCCACAATCAGGTCACCCATTTCATTTCTGGTAACAACACCGTTTACACCTGTAGTCATAATGCTTCGGTCGATCTCTTCCGGATACATAACCCCCAGGATATTATCAGTTACTTCATATAATTGCGCACTGTTATTCAGAGTTATACTTTTGCTGGTATGTGTAACCAGATCATAAACTGTAAGTGCAATTTTATCACCTAAAGAAAATACTTCCTGGACTTTGTAAAAACCATTAACATATCCGCTATCATCGATACACAATGCTACCATATCAATAGCAGGATCGGAGGGTTCAGACGCCATAACTAATGCTTTTCCTGAGATAGGAACACGCACTGTAGTTTTTATCCCTGTTTGGATAGCATAACCCTCAGTCGATACAAAGAGTTCATATTTACCGCGGAACGATTCAGAAGCCAGGTCCGGTTTGTTAAATGAAGATGGATTAGTATACGGTGGATAAAAAGTACTTGATCCATTATTATCATATGGAGATAAGCTTCTAATAGCATTATTATCAAATAATAAACCATGAACTGTACGGCCATCTTTAAGGATTGCAGAAGTCAAAGATATATCACTCGTAGCTACTGTAGGTGAAACATTATCTGCATCTTCAGTATCTGCGAAAGGATTACGGTCTACCACTAAATCGTTGGGAGACTTGGGAATAATAAGTGATGCTACTTTCTCCCGAGTATCGCGTACGATTGGAATACCAGCAAATAAATTACTGCGTTCTTCGTCGGTTACATTAGCTAACTTGCAGAACTCACTTACCTGGGCTGCAGTAACTTCATCACCGTTAGCATAGAAGCTATCACGATCTTTCCATACAACAGTTAATTCTGGAATCTCTGGAGCAGTCGCAACTTTTTCTACTACTTCATTTGCTTTATCATAGATAGCTGTTAAGCCCTCTGGTAAATTCTCTACCATCCAATTAACTACTGAAGCACTTTTACTAATTTCTTCAAGCAATTCTTTAGCTGCTTCAACACTTGCATACTTAGTAGCATCAACTGTTTTAAAACGTTTTACTTTACGTGACGGACCTTCATAGTCATCTTCAGATTCTGTAGTACGCTGTGCAGGTTCACCAAGAACATTATCAGCATAGATCTTGTCTAAAAATAAGGGGGACAATGGATAAAATTTAACATCATTGGTATTGCCTTTAACTGCTACTATATCAACAGGGGCAAGTTTATTACCCTTAACGATAATCGGTGCAGCCGCAATTCCATTGAGTAAATCTATCATACCTTCTGCATCGCCTGTGGCAGGATCAATTCTTGACCAGGTAATCGAACTAATAAAACTAGGAATATCGGGGATTTTCCTTGCTATATTCTCAAGTACCGCATTATTCCACATGGACATATCAGGAGGTAACTCATACCATAATTCAGAATTCATATTTCAGCCTCCATAAGAGTACAATTTCTTTATGTAGTATATTATACCTGTTAATTAAAACCGCCAGCGCGACGAACACCTTCAATCACACCTGTTAAAAACTGCCCGGAACGATTGGCTGCTACTAGCGCAGTTGCTCCGGATTTGCTTTCAGGTGTTAATTCCCGGATATTAAGTGTCGGATATTTATCTTCGATGCGTTTAGATAATGCCTTGTATGTAATGAAAAATCCAGGAGCACCCTTGAGGACTTGAGCAAATGCTCGAACTTTAGATTCTACACCTGGTGCAGCTACTAACCTGCCAATATTGGTGATCTTAGTCGGGGCACCTGCCAAGTTACTAACTATAATAGGAATTGCAGCCTTACGGATCATAAGTTCTGATGCGGAAAGCTCTTCACCTTTTTCCACCTCGTCCTTTGTCATTACTGCATGGTCTGGAACTAGGTACATAGCAGCAACTGCCTCGGCCAGACTAATGCCAACAGATTTAAGAATAGGTGCAATAGTGGGCCATGCGGCTATCGCTTTTTGCATGAGTTTGTTTAATAAACCACCAGATGCAGCTTGTTCAGCCATCATTGGTGTAAACATTGTGGGATTTGCCATTGTTAATAAGCCTCCTTCCTTTAATATTTACCAGATTCACCCTTACCAAACGTAGCACCTCTTGCATACGCAGGGATTGGATGATAAGAATGAAGCGGGCTACTAGACCGTGTGGCCGCGTTTTCAATGAGTTCACCTTTAAGGTATTTGAACCCAAAGTTTGCAAGCCAATCACGTTTATAGGTCGGGGACTTATTAGTGCCCTTCTGGAACGGAACATATTTAGGTGCTTTCTTACGGGGATTCTTACGGATATCTGCTACTAATTGATTATACTCAACTACATCGCCTTCAATGTAATCATCGAAATCACCAGGATCTGTGATCTGGACATAGTTTACCAAACCACGGGCAATGACCTCAAAGTTTTTCTTCACAGAATCTATTCCTGCGCGGTCATATAAGTTAGATACATTGTTAATAAATGCGGAACGACCATAGTCAATACCTTTATAAGGTACGATCTTACCTAAATTCAAGATACCGTCAGTCAATGGGTCACCTGCCGTTATATTATCGCCAAGTTTAACCTTGAGCTGACGCGTTGGAGGAATGTAATACTTCTTCCTGCCAATAAATACGTTCATACCACCTGCAGCTGCATTTTCTATCTTGGTAACCGTACCCGTCACTTCTGAAATAACTGCAGCGCCGCTGAACTTAGTACTCATATTAAAGAACGACTTAACAGTATTCAAACCTACTGCATCGCCTGCCGCAGTACCCGCGGTATGCTTGGCGGATAAGCCTAACTGAGTGAATGGTTCTGAAATCGCATGGGCACTAACTACACCTACGTTCTCTCCAATATCAGGGAACTTCAGCTTCTCGTTATACCCATAACACATCTGACAAACACCTTCACGTGCCTCACAGGTAGCCGGGCTGCGTACTGTGATCTCTTTGATACCCCGTTTCTTTAACTGTTCATAATAGTTAGCATCGATAAACTTGTTGGTCCTGGCTTCTACACGGTTAATAACATTTACAGTATCATCTATATTTCGAGTAATACCTCTGCGAGTACCACAGTCCCTCTGGGATACTACCACGTCAAGCACGTTGCCGATCAATTCTTTCGCCAAAGCACCTGCAGGAGCTACAGATAACTTTGCACCTACTGTGCCTTTACGGGTGCCATAACTGGAGATCCAATAGTCAGAAGGACTCAGACCTTCATTGTAAGACTTGTGGATCAGTGATGGGATAAGTTTATTCTTTGGATCTGCTACTACAGTAGGAGATGCAATGATCTGCAATATCTGACCTTTAGAACCTTTGGACCCCGTATAAGCCCATTGCTGGAACGTATTATCCTTAGCCTCATCGGTAAGCTTCTGCGTAAAAGCTTGTGCCTTTCTAAGGATTCTGGCCTTCTCCGCTTCTTCTTCCTGTGGACTCAGTTTCTTCTTATCTACCTCAGCCAGTTCCTTATCTATCTTCTTAAAATAAGCATCACGTTTCTTTTTCAGGTCCTTTAAGTTAAAGTCACTGGCTTTATATGATACACCCATTTTATATGCAAATAAAGCACCTAGTTCTTTTAAGCCATCTGCCACATCGGTATAGCGTTTAGGTTCTGAACGTCCAATCTGGCTTAACACTCTACTCATTACCTGCTTGTTCCATACCTCGTTATACTTACGGAACTGCATAGGTAATAAATCGTTTATCAATACCAATCCTGCAGTAGTTTTATTCCCTTTATATATTACTGGGGTATTCGGCTTTATAACACTCATACGGATATCCTGGAACACCTGGTCTACATCCATTACAGATTTAAACTTGGTATCCTTAGTAAAGTCCTTAACATTATTGCTGGCAACGAATAACCCGAAAACCGATTCCTGCTGAGGCAGCATGTTTGGACCCATAGTTCTTGCGGAAAACAAGTTCTTACTGGGCAGCATTTTCTCCAGCGCCTCTACACGTGCTTCTTCGGTAGCAGGGACATGCAGCTGCATCGTATCATACACCAGGATCCCATTACCGATAAATAGTGGGAACTTAGGTACTGTAAAGTCATAAGTGATTTCCTCTCTGGGAACCTCGATGACCTCTACAACTTCATCCCAGGCATATGGTAATCTAAGATACGGGTTGGCCGGATTGCTTTTCTCTACCTCATCCTCCGGCAAAAGCTTTTCATCTTCAGGTAAAAGCCTCTTAGCATCTAATTGTATACTTATTCTAAAACCTTCTATCTTTATACATACGCCTATACGTGCAATGACCAGCTTTGCCAATTCAAGTTCCTCTGTGTCTTTGCATGAATATACATAGGTGTTTGGGTCTTCCTGGACGAACATTGCCCAAATCAAAGGGACTAAATATGAAACCGGGATCTCCATCATATAATCCTTGAATTTATCACATTTCTGTGATATGATATCTGCAGCAGCATCCTGGATAGCACTCATTTCTACCCTGGTATCTACAGAGTAATTCAATTTAGTCATAATGGGAACAAAGGCTCCCTTTGCTTTCTTAGGCTCCAAAGGACTGAAAAAGGTATCTGTGCCTACCGTGGCTAAGGAATGGTCGTCTGTAACTGTTATATGATACCCGCTTTTCGTTTCTATATAGTACATCTGACCATGCTTTGTATGGACACTGCATTCAGTGTAATCTAAAAAGATATTTGAATTTGATTCGGGGTCATAAGTGAGTACAGATCCTACCACTTCCGTCTTGTTACTTTTGGTAGTCATGTATAAGGGCCTCCTAACTTTCACGTTTTTACATTTCTGTGTTTTTCCTTGCTCTTTACTTGGTCTCTATTATACCTGAGATGACTGCATAAAAATACAGAAAGCTGCGGTATAAGTATATTGTAGAAGAATTTAACGCTTTCTTCTACCGTAGAAATCGAATCGATTTTTTACGTACACAGTTTTCAGGAGAAAGGAAGTGGATGATTATAATATCTCAACTTCCCCTCAGCCAGTTTCCATTGGGCGAGACCCTGACCAGACTGACGATTAAAAATAGCAAAGGACTGGAAAAACGACTTCGGTTAGGCGCTTCCGAATACGTTGCTCAAAGCTTTGTTATTAAAATGAATCAGTTTGATCCTGGTAATACATTCGTATTACAGCCGGAAACTCCTGGGAAAATCATTTTCTCCCAATCACCTGATGGGAATATTATGTTGGACGTCTCCCGACATATAACAATCCCGTTTGTGACCTCAGAACCTACAGGTGATTATCTATATTTCTCTCGAAGAAAATACATAGGTAAAAAAAGGGTTCTAGAACGAGGTTACATCCCACTACAAATAATAGAAAGAAGGAATTTATAATGAGAAACGAATTAGAACGTAGAGTTTATGTTAGCGGACACGAACATCCGTTTATTTTCCAAGCACAACGTGATGCAAATGGTAACTATGTTCCCATTTCTGACGATGTAATTAAAGCCGCTGTTGCTGCAGTAAATCCGAATATTGATACCAATACTCAGATTGCATGGAATTTGACCCGTGATATTAATGGGGAAGAATATTACAAAGCTCAATTCCTGCCGCGTGCACAAAACAAAGGCTGCTAATCCCTTGCTCTCGAGTAATACCTTGCTCTCGAGTAATACCTTGCTCTCGAGTAATACCTTGCTCTCGAGTAATAC
>OHCS01000011.1_pt1 | contig 130711 bp, 116 predicted proteins | sample 1566741 | NCBI WGS metagenome assembly OHCS01 (sample SAMEA3879604, study PRJEB24766) | human gut metagenome | biome: human-associated habitat; feature: feces | place: USA | collected 1985/1987 | reverse complement strand
TGGCGTTGCTCGCAGACCTGACGCCAATTACTTGGGCAGATCCGGCTGCTTCTCTGAGTTTCGCAGCCTTTTCAGCTCCAAACTTAGGTCCCTTGTTGCCGGCTTCACAGATTGCTTTGGCCAACAGGCTCCCATCTGCATTCAGCAGCTTTTCAGGCGTCGGGCACATATGCAAAACTGCGCGCGATGCACTTCCTCCAACGTCAGAGAACACCTCGCCATATCCAGGGAAGATCTGATCCAGATATGCCGTCATCCTGTTCTTGAAGCGCGCAACGTCGCCTTTAAGCTCGCTGCGCTGGCGCGTGAGCAGACGAAGGCCGCGCAAGGAGCTCGTAGGTATTTGCGACGGCCGCAAAACCTTAAGTCTGTAGAGCATGGCTATACGATACGCATCTACGCGGTCATTCTTGACCTTACGCACATTTATGTTCTTCAATGCTCCGCTTTGTATGGGGTTGACCACAACGACTTCAAAGCCTGCATCCGTGAAGAACTGGAACAGGATGAGATGGTAATGCGACGTAGATTCCATGACAACTACTGGCCTTGCTCCGCATTCCAACTCGATCTCATGCAGCTTTTTCTCTGCAAGCTTCATGCTGACCATGTCATGGTAGATTTTCTGCCTGAGCAGCACATTGTTGTCCGGACTGAGGACGCACAGGTCGCTGAAACGCTTGCTGACGTCAACACCTGCTACTGGAACGAAGATTTTCATGAAACAACCTCCTATGCGGGACAACATCCTGATGCGGGAATTGACATGCGCGTGAAATACGCGGGTAAGCGGCAGGGCCGCACCCATCCAGCCTAAAAGAAAAGACTCCCGCGGGATGAACGGACTGTCTACACTGAGGGTAATTTAAGCTAAAACCCAGCAAGCAATTCTGCCACTTTCGCCCCGCCTTTTGTCTGAAGCGTATCATGCGGATTAAATAGCTGCAACCCCGCCGTTTACGAGGTTATTGTACCAGCAAGCAATGGAAATGGCCGGCCATTTCCGAAAAAACTTGTTGGGGCAGCAGCCCCAAACCCCATAAAACTCAAAAACTCCCGGCCTCGTGGTCGGGAGTTTTTTCAGCGGCGCGCCCTTGCGGGCGCTTATCTTTCGCCGCGGTCACGGCGTTGATTTTCAGATTTTTCTTTTCCCATGAGCATCTCAACGTTGTGCCGATGCACCAACAACTCACGGTGCTCGTCGCGGATTGCACGGTACTCGGCGTAGACTGCGCGCTTCTCCGCGGCAAGCTTGTTAAATTCGGCGTTGAGGTCTTTCATCTTCGGCAGCTTCCCGGTGTAGTGCTCGCTGAAGTATCGCTTCGCTGCGCGGTGCCGCTCAATCTCGTCGGCATGGACATCGAAAAATTTGCGCGAATAGCACGACGCCTTGTACTCGTCAAAGGATTTGCGCGTCTTGGCATAGGCGACAATCTGACCACGCAGCTCAGTTATTTCCGCAATCCGAGCGTCAATCTTTTTTATGCGCTCGTTCAAAGTAGAGAGCTTTTCACTCGCGGTGTCGGCTCTGGTATTTAGATCCTCGCGCCCCTTAATACCGTGCTCCTGCAAATACAGCAGAGTCTTAGCCATCTGCTTGACGTTAAAAACCTTAGCCCATTGGGCGTAACCACCGCCTTTGCCAGCCGCAATTTTAGCCTGGATGTCTACGAGCAGGCTCGCGCGCTCGCGTTTGCCGCGAGGATTATGCGTCGCGCGCCCAGCGATGACTTCACGCAGCTCGGCCTCAGTGTAGCCAGCGCCGAGTGTATGGAGCTTGATGCCCTTCTGCCTGGGCTTGTAAAAAGTAACGCTCTTGCCCTCGCTCACACGGTAACCACTTTCACGCACAAGCCGTATTAGCTCGTCAAAAGTTTTAGGTTTCCGCGCGAGTGCGTCGTCGATGGCAGCGCGCAGCACGTCACGGTGCGACGGCTGCTTTTTGTCACCCAGCCAACGCCCATAACTCGTGTTTGTGCCTCGGCCTGGGTTTGAGATAACTGACAGGTTACGCTCAAGGCAGATAAGGTCGGAAAGCCTTGCGACTGCTCTGCTTGTGTTAAAGAAGTTGTTGAACTTTGCCGCATTATCTAACGTTGTAGAGTTGAAAATGATGTGGTTATGTATGTGCCGCCTGTCCGTGTGGGTACAGACGATGTAGGCGTGACGCCCCTTGAGGAAGCGTTCAGCCAGCTCGCGGCCAACGAGGTTTGCTTCTTTGGGCGTGATCTCGCCGGGCTTAAACGATTGCCGTATGTGGTATGCAATAACCCTCGGCTCTCTGCGTCCCGAACGCAGCGCATATTGCCGCTTCGAGAGTGCGAACTCAGCCGCAACGAGCTGCGGCGTGCAGCCGTAGGCATAGACCAGTGAACCCTTTTCTGTTTTCTCAGGGTTCTTGACGTAGTCCGTGCGCTCTGTGAGCGAGCGTATAACAGATTGACCCTTTGAGCCGCGGATAGGGATTATGCGGGTGACTGCCATTACTCAATGACCGCCAACTTACGCAGCACCTCATCCAGCGCGAGCCATAACTCGCCGAGACGGTTTTGAATCTCCGCTAGGTCGCTTTCGTACACACGGCTCGTGGAGTTGACACGCTTCGCAATCTGGTTAACATTCGCGCTGGTGCGCCTTAAAAGGCTCACCAGCGTTTTTATCTCGTCCATGTCCAACAAAACGATGCGGCCGTCAAGCGCGAGCTTGCGGAGGAAAGCGCTCAGGTTGCCCGTGCCGACGAGCGCCATGCGCGCTTGAATCTGCGCATACTCCTCCTCGGTCACTCGCGTCATGAGCTTCACGCGGCGCTTACGTTTTTCCGTCAACGCTCCACGCCCCTCTCACGCTTGCGCTCGCTCTCGCGTAACCGCGTGGCGAAAATGTCCAGCAGGCCGGAGTGGGTGCGGTCCGTGGAGAGCTTTTTCGTGGTAGCATTTTTCTCAGCCCATTTCATATTCTCCGGACTGATGCGTCCATCAGATTGCCTGTTGGCGATGAGGGAAGCCGTGACGCGAACAAGACGCTTGTCGCCAAACTGCTCTCGTACCTCTCGTATGGCGGCGCTGGTGTTGAGCCGCGCGCCGTCGTAGTTGCGGGCGATGGCGTTTTCAATGGCGGTTTTGCAATTCTCATCGGCCTTAGCTGAGGCTTCAAACGCGCCCAGCTCGTTACGCTCGCGGGCATCGTTAAGCGTACTGGTGTATATGGGAATAGCGCGCTGATGCTTCATAACATCATCGGCCCGCATCGTGATGAACTCCCTGAAGTCCCACACGGGGTCTGAGAAAAAGTCCATCTGCTGGTAATCCTTGAACACGTCCTCCAGCGGGCAGGGCGAGCGCAGCAGCGTTTCAATTTGTGCAGGTGAAAGGTCTGCATCAGACAGGGCTGCCATTATTTCCTGCTTTGCGTTGTACTCATTTGCATGATTCAAAATTTCCTCTGGCGGCTGTGTGAGCAGCCAGTCACGGTAAGTGTCAAACTCTGTGTTCATCTTTGCTTCAAGCTGTTCGTATTGGTTCATCTGCAAGCCTCCTTAACTTGGTTATGCAGTTTCGGGTCGTAAAGCGGTATTGGTTCTTTGAGTTTTGCAAGTAGTGACGGTCGCTTATCTTCTTTTTCCTAGCTGACAGGCTCAGGCGGCGCTTTGCTCTCAATGTCCAGCTCGGTGTTAAGCTCTCTATATAGACTAACGAGCCATTTTCAGTTTTCTCCGGGGCCTTGACGTAGTCTGTTCGCTCGGTGAGCGAGCGTATAACGCTCTGGCCTTTTGAGCCGCGGATAGGGATGATGCGAGTGACGGCCATTACTCAATGACCGCCAGCTTACGCAGTACATCATCCAGCGCGACCCACACTTCGTCGAGACAGTTTTGAATCTCGGCGCGTTCCTCGGCGTTTATGCGGACGAGCAGGAACGCGTTGCGCGTTTTACTCACCGTTCTGCGCCCCTCTCGCGCTTGCGCTCGCTCTCGCGCAGGCGCGTGGCGAAAATGTCCAGCAGGCCGGAGTGGGTGCGGTCGGTAAAGGCTTTTTTCGTCGTGGCGTTTTTCTCAGCCCACTTCATATTCTCCGGGCTGATGCGCTCGTCGTGCGGCCTGTTGACTATAAGCGAGGCCGTTACACGGGTAAGCCGCTTCTCTCCAAACTGCTCGCGCACCTCGCGTATCGCAGCGTTGGTGTTCAGCCGGGAGCCGTCATAGTTGCGGGCGATGGCGTTTTCAATGGCGGTTTTGCAATTTTCGTCAGCCTCAGCCGATGCTTTAAACTTGTCCAGCTCACCGCGCTCGTCTGCCTCTTGCGCCGTGCCGTTGTAGATAGGAATACCGAGCTGTTTCTCCATCTCCATGTCGGCGCGCTGGTCAATGAGGACTTTCAAAGTGTAGTTGTAGTCAGCCTGGTCAATATGAAAGCAGTCCCGTAACACATCCTCTAACGGACAGGGAGAACGCAGCATCGTCTCAATCTGCGCAGGCGAAAGGTCGGTGTCCTCCAGGTTCATCAAAATATCCTGCTTCGTGAGGTAATCGTATGCGAGATCCAAGATTTCCTCTGGAGGCTGTTCCAGCAGCCACGAGCGAAAATGCTCAAACTCGGCCTCCATCTTCTCAATCAGCTGTTCCTTCAGGTTCATCTACAAGCCTCCTTTATTTGGTGTTGATGTTTGGGTTCGTAAAGCGGTATGGGCTCTTTGAGTTTTGCGAGCAGCGATGGGCGCTCATCTTCTTTTTCCTCGGCAACAGGCTCAGGCGGCGCATTATTCTCCATGTCCAGCTCGGCGTTAAGCTCTATGAGCCGCGCGCTCTTTTCAGCGAGCTCGGCCTCCTGTGGAAATGGCTTTTCAAGCTCGGCGCGGGCGTTTTCCGTTTGGCGCTCCAAGTCCTCAAGCCGGGCGCGGCTTTTTTCAAGCTGCTTGTCCATGCCAGTGAGCGCGTTCTCCACTCGCATGACGTTGCCTAAAGCGTCAGAGCCAAGCTCGACATGGTGCTCAGACGAACCTTTAAGCGTGAGAACGTGCTTTCCGAATTGTTCAAGCGAGGCTTCCACGTCGAAGCCGCGGAAGCTGCCGACGTGAACAGGCTTGGTGTCCTGCACCGTGGGCAGTAAATTTAAAAGCGCCTCGCCCGCGGCGACGCGCTCTGTATAGCAGATGCCATCCAGCTCGATTCCTACGAAACTGTCCGCGGGCGCGGGATGTGTGTCGCGTGTGTGTATGTCCGACTCCAGCGCGGCAATCCGGGCTTTCGTCTCCGCAATCTCGCGCGGGAAGTACCGTGCCAGGTTGTCCTCAAGCGTGTACTTCTGGCTCTGGAAGCTGGACTTGAGCAGCCGCAGCTTCGAGACTTCGACGTCTAAATTCATTTTTTCTTTTATCCTCGGGTCGCCCGCGCACAGAGCTTTAATCTCCGCGAATGAGAGCGTTGTTTCGTCCACATCCTCGCATGAGCGCACCGGGCTTTTAGAGGTCATAATCTGCGAAATAAACTTCTGTTTGTTCTCCAAAGTCTGCCAGAGGTACGAATCGAAGGAGTTTTCTGTAACGTACCTGTAAACGTGAACATTCTCGTTCATATTGCCTTGTCTCTCAATACGCCCCTTACGCTGTTCGAGGTCACCGGGACGCCAGGGAGCATCGAGATCGTGGAGAGCTATAAGCCTGTCCTGCACATTCGTCCCTGCGCCCATCTTGGCAGTGCTGCCCATGAGTACACGCACTTGCCCGGAGCGCACTTTCGCGAACAGCTCTTTTTTCTTTGCGTCGGTGTCTGCGTTGTGGATAAAGGCAATCTCGTTCTCAGGTACTCCGCGAGCCACTAGCTTTTTCTTAATGTCGTCGTAAACGCTGAATCCCTTGCCGGGTGTCGAGAGATCGCAAAAGAGAATTTGTGTCAGGCGGTCAGCTTTCGTGTCCTCCCAAATCTTGAACACATTGTCCACGCAGCGGTTGACCTTCGTTCCCGACTCGTCGGGTAGAAGTGGATTCACCACACGCTGGTCAAGGCCGAGCTTGCGCCCATCGTTAGTGATGGCGAGCATATTGTCCACGCTTGGGTCAACTTGCCGGGCATGGACTTTCGTAGCGCGCTCGGAAAGTTCTTTTACGAGCGCCTTCTGTATCTCCGTGGGTTGAGACACCTCGTTGTGGTACACAACCTCGGGTTTCGGTAAATTCAGCTCATCGGAAGTTTTAATGTCTGCGACCTCCTTGAATATGCTCATAAGCTCCGGGAGGTTGAAAAACTTAGAAAATCGTGTACGCGCGCGATACCCTGAGCCTTCCGGAGCCAACTCCATCGCCGTCACTGTCTCTCCGAAGTTCGCCGCCCAGGCGTCGAAGTGGTTGAGACCAAGACGCTCAAGTGCGTCATGCTGGAGATAGCGTTGCATGGTATAAACCTCGACCATCGTGTTTGAAACGGGAGTGCCGGTGGCGAACACTATACCCTTGCTGCCGGTTTTCTCGTCGAGGTATCGGCACTTCATGTACATATCTGAGGATTTCTGCGCCTCTGCGTTGGACAAACCGGCCACATTCTGCATTTTTGTTTGGTAGTAGAGGTTTTTAAATGAATGTGCCTCGTCCACAAACAGCCGGTCAATCCCCAATTCCTCAAACGTGACCACATCGTCTTTAGGGCTGTCCAGCAGCTTTTTGAGTTTGGCCTCAAGCCCTTTCTTAGTGCGCTCCATGGCCTTAATGGAAAAGCGCTCGCCGTTAGAGCTTTTCAACTCGCGGATACCCTCGGTTATCTCGTCAATCTGGTCTTGCAAAAGCCGCTCCTGCCGCTCCTGGGATACGGGAATTTTCTCAAACTGGCTGTGCCCAATGATTACAGCATCATAGTTGCCGGTGGCAATCCTAGCACAGAATTTCTGCCGGTTGGCTTTCTCGAAGTCCTTCTTCGTGGTCACAAGGATATTCGCCGAGGGGTAGAGCCGCAGAAACTCGCTTGCCCACTGCTCGGTCAGATGGTTCGGCACAACGAACATGGATTTGCTGCACAGTCCAAGGCGCTTGGCCTCCATCGCGGCAGCCGCCATTGTAAAGGTCTTGCCCGCACCAACCTCGTGCGCGAGCAGGGTATTGCCGCCATAGAGGACGCGAGCAATGGCGTCGCACTGGTGCTTGCGCAGGGTAATTTCCGGGTTCATACCGGGGAACGTCAGGTGAGAGCCGTCGTACTCTCGCGGTTTGGTGCTGTTGAAAAGCTCATTGTATTTGGCCACCAGCGTCTGACGGCGGTCAGCGTCTTTCCACAACCAGTCCTTGAAGGCGTCCTTAATGACCTGCTGCTTCTGCTGGGCGAGGGTCGTTTCTTTCACATTTAAAACACGTTTTATGGAGCCGTCGGGCTGCTCAACGCCGTCGTAGACACGCACGTCACGGAGGTTTAGCGTGTTTTCAAGTATCTTGTATGCGTTCATGCGGCTCGTGCCGTAGGTATTATAGGCGTTGACGTCGTTCGCGCCCACGGCGCTCTTGCCCTCGACACACCACTCTCCGGTGACAGGCGAATAGTGTACCTTAATACTCTGCGACGCCCAAAACGAGGGCTTGAATGTCTCGTCTATAAACTTCTTAATGTACCTCGGCTCGATCCACGTCGCGCCGAGACGCACATCAATCTCGCTTGCGGTCAGCTCACGCGGCTGTGCGGCGCGGAGAGCCTCCACATTTACATTAAAGGCGGCATCGTTTTCCGCAGCGTCCTCGGCCTCGCGGAGCTTTTGCCGCACATTTCCGGAGAGGTATTCGTCGGCGGTGACGTAGCGATCAGTACCGGGGATGCAGAAGATAACGCCTTGCAGCTCGTCGGCAATCTCAGCTTTGTCCTTGCTGCAGAGCTGGGCCATGTAGGGCAAATCCACGTGCGCACGCTCGTTCATGGAAACGGCGAGGGCTTCAACTGCTGTGTCCGTATGCTCGACGGGGCGGTGCGGTTGGATGGTGCGCTTAGTGAACATGTCCGACTTCCTCTCCAGCTTGCCATCTTCGTCAAGAATCTCCAGAGAACACAGGAGATAGTAGCTCGAATCCGCGTCAAACGCGCGCTTATTCTCGCGGCTGCTTATGAGGCCGTGTTTGGCGGTGAAGGTATCGTACAGCTCGTTCAGCTGCCGCTGTTCGGCAGAGATCTCTGCATCGCCCGCGTCCACTGTCTGCAATTCTATGAGCCACCGTGTGCAGTCCCGCAGCTCCATCAGGCCGCGTATACGCTCGGCTGCGACGGCGCTCACATCCTGCCTGACCATGATGCCGCCCTCGCGGAAATATACGTTTCCGTCCACGAGGGCGTAGCTGTAATTGCGCACATCCGGGGCTGCTGGCAGGATGTCCGATACAGTGTTTTCCTCAATGTCCCGTTCGACGTACTCTCCGTGTATATTTTGGATGGCCTCGTGTAGCTGTGCCGCCAAATCCGCACCGTCTATGGGCGCGACGGTATAATCCTGTGCGGCGTACTGTGTGCTCTCCGCTGTGGGAGTTCCCAGCACCATTTCCGGGTGGTCAAGGAAGTATTTGTTTACCTTAAAGCCATCGGGCGTGTCGCCAACGTGTACCCAGTCGGGAAGCTCGGTCAGCGGAAGCTCGCGCCGCTGGAGGAAGATAATGTCCGTCACTACGTCGGTTCCCGCATTGGCGCGGAAAGCGTTGTTTGGCAGACGTATGGCACCCAACAGTTCGCCGCGCTCTGCAAGGTAACGCCTGACAGATTCGTCCCTGGAATCCATCGTGTAGCGGCTCGTGACGAACGCAACGATGCCGCCCGGACGCACCTGGTCGAGCATTTTGGCGGCAAAGTAGTTGTGAATGGAAAAACCGAGACGGTTGTACTCCGGGTCAAACACCTGGTAGTTGCCAAATGGGACGTTGCCGACAGCGAGGTCGAAGAAGCCGGGGCGATTGGTCGTCTCAAAGCCCGCGACGGTAATCTCTGCCTCCGGGTAAAGCTGCTTGGCTATGCGTCCGGTGATTGAATCCAGCTCTACGCCGTGAAGCTCGTTGTTGCGCATCGAATCAGGCAGCAGCCCGAAGAAGTTGCCGACACCCATGGACGGCTCCAAAATCCTGCCGCCCTCGAATCCCATGTTGCCGAGCGCCTCGTAGATGGCACGAATCACGGTCGGAGAAGTGTAGTGTGCGTTGAGCGTGGAACTGCGCGCGGCCTCGTATTCTTCGGGTGTCAGCGCGGCTTTCAGCTCTGCGTATTCCTTTGCCCAATCGCTCTTGCTCTCGTCAAAAGCGTCGTGTATAGCGCCCCAGCCGGTGTAGCGGGAAAGTGTCTCCTGCTCGTCAGCTGTAGCCGCGCGCCCCTCGGCCTCAATGCGCTTGAGCGTCGTGATTGCGTCCATGTTGGCCCTAAACCGCGTCTTAGCCCCGCCCTCACTAAGATGCTCGTCGGTTATATGGAAGTTACGCGGCGTCTCGGGTGATGCAGAAGGCTCTGGCTGCGTAGGCTCAGGCTCAGGTGCGGAGCCTATGGTCTGAAAAACGACATCATAAGACAGATGCGTTTTCTCGGCCTCGTAGTACGCGACGGTTTTCGTGTGCGGCTCGTGCGCATCGTCGTTCAGCTCAGCGGTAAGGTAATCCGTGATGTACCTGTTTCGCTCATCATTCCGCAGCCCACGTTCAAAATCCGCACGGCTCTCGGTGCGGTAAACAGGGATGGCCATACCGGGCGGCAACAGCTCTACATAGCCGCGTTGGAGGTCGGTTATCTGGTACTCGCGCCCCTCAAACCACACGAAGTCCCCGACACCGTAGGGTGACGCCATAGGGTCGCGCGGCTGGATGTTGACCGGCGTGTCATCAAGCTCCGGCTCGTCCTCGGCGGGCGGCTCGCTCAGGTCGTGGTATGCGGCATCCAGAGCCACGCGGTTGAGCGCCTCGCGCAGGCGTGGGTTGTCGTAGTAGGCACGCTGGAAGTCCCGGTCGTCAGAGTCCGCGGCGAATTCCCTGAGCACACGCTCACCGGTCAGTGCAGCGCTTTCTGCGTCGGAGTTTATCACTGCGTTCGCATAGTAATCGCTCGCCATGAGCGCCTCATATAGCCGCTGCTCGTATTGTTCCCGTAGCTCGTCGGGAAGATGAAAGTCCACCGTGAGCTCAGAGCCGTTCTCATAAGTGAGTGTCGCGGGCTTGTATGTGCGGAGAGCATCCAGTGCCGGCTCTATCTGTTCTTCCATAATCTCGACATAATCCAGGCCGCCGGCCTGACGGGTGCGCTGACCGAGCGCGTGGGCGGTAGTTTCGGCGTCGGCGCCGTAGGTATAGAACGCACCGCCATATTGGACGAGCACAATGTCATTGTCATGATGCGGCTTAGCGCGGTTGTAGCTCGCATAAGCTGCCGTGTGCGTGTCATACATGGCAAGCTCGACATCGGCCATAAAGCGGTCAGCAGCTATGAGCTCGTCTATGCGCCTGGCTATCTGCCGCCATGTCAGGCTGACGTTTTCGCAGCCACCTTTGCTCAGCTCCATGCCCTTGGCATCGTGGTTCTCGTTGCTTCCGGGAGCATCGGACAGCGCGTGGGACCGCCCGCCTATGCCGTACTCACGCTTGAGGAAGTCTGCCTTGTCCTCGACGGAATGTTCCCCGGTAAAGTAGCGGAAGACGCGCCACTTGCCGCCAGAGGTACTGCCGCCGTCGCGTAGCAGTCTGTCTATCTCGTCCTGAGTTATGAACTGCGGCACGCTCGGCAGAAGCTCTTTGTCTGCGTGGAACTGCACTCTCGGCAGAAGCTGGCTTTTGAGCGAGTTGAGTATCTTATTTGTGTTGTGGTAGTTGAAGCGCAGGATGCTGCGGTCGGCTCTGTATGTCTCGAGGAAGTCCCGATACTCGCTCAGCAGCATTTCGCACTGTTCTCGATCGGCCAGCATCGCTGCGACTCGCTCAGTAACATCGGGAAACAGGCCGCTTTTTATGCCGTCAAGGCTGGGGAAAAAGTTGCTGTCCTGCCCATCCGCGAGGTCGCGGTAGAGGTAAACCATCTGCTGTGCCAGCAGTTCGCGCTCCGTCGCGGTGCTGCGCTCCAGCTCCCACTCACCCGCGTACTGCCCGGCGTCGAGCAGCTCGTCGATACGCCGCGAGGCGTCACCCCAGGTCACAAGGTGCACGTCGCGCTCATAGCGAGCCGCATTGCCCTGGGCTATGCGTATCCCATCCGTGCTCATCCATGCCGCGTAGCGCTCTCCGTCCACCACAACGCCAACACCGCCGTGGTAGACGGTTGGCAGGAACGCGGCTATCTCGTCCAGTGAACGCTGTTTCTCAAACTCAGCGACCACGCGCTCATGCAGATAACTCGTGTTCTCGCCCACGCGGAGCACGGCGTCAACGACCTCCTGCGAGCAAGAGAAAGCAGAGGGCGTGTCTGCGTCCTCTGCTTCGTCAAACAGGTTCAGTTGTAGATTAACTCGCTCAGAACTACTTCTTCGGCCTGGGCTTTGCAGGCGTTCATTAGACCCGTCCAGCGCAGCGGGTCGCTGGCTTTCAGTGCCTCTGTCGCGCCCGCCGATGCTGCCAGCTTCGGCAGCATCAGGCCTATGCGGCTCTGAGCCGCCGTCTCTATCTCGTGCAGGTGCTCGTACAGCGTCCCCGTCAGCACGAGCCGGTTCCACAGCACCGGCCGGTGCTCCTTGAGATAGCGTTGGCGCATCCTCCCGTACCGGCCTATTGGCTCTGCCTCTGGCAGGCTGAGATTCGGAATCTGTACGTCGTTCACTGTCCTGTAGGCTATTTCGTTCATTGTAACGGCTCCTTTCGTAGCTTCGTATAGTTCTTTCAATCTCACGCAGGACAAGCTGCGTGTTCTCGCTGACGGCTGAGCCAAGGGCGGTCGCGGCCTCTGGCGTGTTCCACTCGGTTAGAAATGCGAAGTCCTCCGGCGCAAAGTATGCCTCCGGGTTGTAGCCGCAGCGGGAAATGATGGCGTAAGCGGTGCTTGTAGATACGGCGCGGATGAAGCTGTCCCTCAACTCGCTTTCATCATACCCAGCCATTAGCGAGCCGTCAATGATAGCGCCGGTGTCATGCCGGTGAGCGTCAAAGTACATCTCCGCGAGGTCTCGCGCGGCGTCCTGCAACTGACTTGATAGCCACTCGCCCTCCGCGCCGAAGTCCTGCCGCAGTCCGAGCTGCACTTCGCTCAGATTCGCATCGTTGACCGACCACGGCCTGAAAGGCCTCGAGCTCCTCCTCGCGCCGGTGTCCGACACATCGAAAACGTAGCGCAGCCGGGGCGCGTCACCGCTGTAGTCCACGAGCGCAATACCTCTAGCTCCGCGCTTAACGTATCTGCCCATGCGCCCCGTCCACACGTCGTATTCTGCACACGCCGAAGCGTCGGGGCGCTGCGCGTGAATCAAGATTTGGTCAGCAAAATCATACTTGTAGTTGCGTGACATCGTGGCAAGCAGCCCCGTCCACTCGGCGTAACCGTCCGTGACCCGGCTGAGCGTGTCATGTGCAAGCGTGGTGATGCTGTTTAGCTTGTCTGGCGTAGGTTATACCTCCTTCCTATGAAAAATGCGCGCGGCGGGTGCACCGCCGCGCAACTTGTACTTACTTTTTCCCGCCCTTGAAGCTCAGATAATACGTTGCCCTCTCGCCATCATCGTGGAGAATAAGGTCGCCGGGGTAGTACTTGTCCATGCGCTGCGAATAAATCTCGTCGAGGTGAGCTCGCCCCTTGCCCAGCAGCTCGGCAGCAAGGGGACGGGTGAGCGAGATACGCTTAGCGGCGAGAAATTTGTTATCCCGCCACAGGCCGAACTTGCAGTCAAGGCTCTCGCAGAAGTAGCCGCTCTTGGCCTCGCTTACCACGCCGCCGCAGCGCGGGCATTTGCCTACAACCTCGCGCCCGGTCGGGAACAGGATGCTCGCCTCCGCAACAGGCGTATAGTCCGAGACAAGGCCGCTAACCATGTGCTCGATGTCCGCGAGGAAAGTGTCCGCGTCCAGCTCGCCGCGCTCTATTTGCTTGAGGCGGCTCTCCCACTCGGCGGTGAGCAGCGGCGAGCGCAGGGCTTCGGGCAGCACGGTTACGAGCGATTTGCCAACGTCGGTCGGCACGAGCTTGCCCTTGACGCGCTCGGCGAAGCCGCCGTTTACGAGCTTCTCAATAGTCGCCGCGCGCGTGGCGGGTGTGCCAAGGCCACGACGCTCTGCGTCGGGCGGTGCTTCTTTCGCGCCCGCGCGCTCCATTGCGGCGAGCAGCGTGTCCTCGGTGAATGCGTCGGACGGCATGGTATGGCCCTCTTTGACGCTCGCGGTGTCGATGGCTACGGTCGCGCCCTCGCCAAGTTCGGGCAGCGGCGTCCAATCTGGCGCGACAGTGTACGCACGCCAGCCGAGATTGATGACACTTCTGCCCTTAGCCCGGAAGATGTGATCGCCGCCCTCGGCTTCGACCTCTGTTTCGGCGTAAATGAACGGCTCGGCAACGGCGCACAGCAGCTGCCGGCAGACGAGCCGCAGAATAGCGGCCTCTCCCTCGGGCAGTGCGGAGAGATTGGCGCGTCCGGCGCTCAGCGTGGGTATAATGGCGTGGTGGTCGGTGACGCGCGAGCTGTCGCAGACCGCATCAGCGTTGACGCTCGCGGGCGTGTCCGCGCCCAGCAGCTTCGCCGCGACGCCCGCCAGCTCCGGCACCTTTGCTGCCATGCCGTCCGTCAGATACCGGCTGTCCGTGCGCGGGTATGTCACGAGCTGCTTCTCGTACAGCGCCTGCAAATAGTCCAGCGTTTGCTGTGCCGTGAAGCCCAGCTCTCGGTTGGCCTCGCGCTGGAGCGCAGTCAGATCGTATAGCGCGGGCGGGTTTTCGCGCCTCTCTCGGCGCTCAACCCTCGTTATGCGCGCCTCGCCCGTGCAAGCCACCGCGAGAGCGTCAGCTTCGGCCTTGTCTGCAATGCGCTCGCTGGACAGCAAAACACCGCCGCAGTCCAGCGCGACGGCGTAGAAAGTCTCGGGCTTAAATTCTTCAATTTCGCGTTTTTGCTCGACGAGCATGGAGAGAGTAGGCGACACCACGCGCCCCACATTGAGTGTGCGGTGATACACCAGCGACATGAGCCGCGTGGCGTTCATACCGACGAGCCAGTCTGCCTTTGCACGGCACAGTGCAGCGGCGTAGAGGTTGTCGTACTCCGCGCCCGGACGCATATTTGCATAAGCTTTGCGTATCTCGTCGGGCTCCATAGAGCTGAGCCACAGGCGCTTGACGGACTTAGTGCAGCCCGCTTTCTCGTAGACCAGCCGGAATATGAGCTCGCCCTCGCGCCCGGCGTCACATGCGTTGACGACCTCGCCAACGTCTGTTTGCTGCATCAGGCCGCGAAGAATCTCAAACTGCTGCCGCTTGTCCCGCATGACGGTTGTTTTCCACTGTTCCGGCAGGATGGGCAGATCCTCGCGCCGCCACTTGCCGAGCTTTTCGTCGTAGGCTGCGGGCACCGCCAGCTCGACAAGGTGGCCATAGCACCACGAGACAATGAGGTTGCCGCCGTGTATGCAGCCGTCCCCGCGGACGTTCGCGTCCAGCGCCGCGGATATGGCGCTGGCTACAGAGGGCTTCTCGGTTATTATGAGTGTTTTTGTGTTCAATAGTCACGTCTCCTTTGTGTTAATAATATTTCCTTGAATTTTTCGCACCTCCAGCATATAATACAGGTAGGGTAATCCCTACTTTCTATACCGAGGTGATACAGATGGATGTGTTCATGGACAATGCCAAAGTGATGTCCAAGGGTCAGATAACGATTCCCAAGGACGTTCGCGACGCGCTGGGTGTATCCAGCGGTGACCGCGTGACTTTTATAGTTGAGGGTCAGAGCGTCCGCATGGTCAACTCGGCTGTCTACGCAATGCAGATGCTCCAGCGAGAAATGATGGGCGAAGCCGAACAAAGCGGGCTTACAAGCGAGGATGACGTGAACGCGCTCATTGCAGATATGCGCAGCGAGGGCGCGAATGAATGAAGGTTCTCATAGATACTAATATTCTCATCTCTGCCGCACTCAGCTCTGGCGGGACACCTTTTCTGGCATATGCCAAGGCGGTGACGCACCCGAATCACGCCGTGGTCTGCGAGCAGAACATAGACGAATTGCGGCGCGTATTTAACCGGAAGTTCCCGACAAAGCTGTACGCGATGGAACGCTTTCTTGCGACTGCGCTCATGTCCATTGAGGTTGTGCCGGTTCCCGAGCCGGAAACGGACGCCGAGCAAAACGTGCGCGATGTAGCAGACCGACCCATACTGCGCGCCGCCATAGCAAGCGGCGTGGATGTGCTTCTGACCGGTGACAAGGACTTCCTCGAATCGGGCATCAAGCACCCTAAAATAATGACCGCTGCCGAGTTCCTGGCTACGAAGTAAATAGCAGTGCCGCCCAAGAGGGCGGCACTTTTCTCATTTCTTTACCGCATCCCTGTAGCACGGCCGGACGCAGCCGAGGCCGTACCTCGCGCAGCCATGGCAAAAGTGGCCTTCTGGCGGTTTCGGTGGTGGGTCGGGTGCCGGCGCGGGAGGGATGCGGGTCATTAGCCTCTCAAACGGGCTGTTCGTGAATCTGTAGCGCATCACTTTACCTCTTCATCGTCGTCCTCGGGGAAGTCGTAATCGTCAAGGTCGGTGGTGCCGCTGGTATCGGGTTTGCGCTTGCGGACTTTGAGGAAGTAATACGCGCCGCCCGCACCGAGGACAACAATGAGCGCGATAGGCAACAGTGCGGTGGCGTTGAAGCCATTGTCGTTGTCCTCTTGCGGCTCGGTAACGGGCGCTTCGGTCGGTTCGGGCGTCGGCTCCGGTTCCGCGCCGGTGCACTCGTTGAGGTCGGTGCGGCAGACCGGGCAGCTCGTGTCCACCGCTCCCGGCTGGCATTTCTCTGCGCAGTCGCACTCGACCTCGTAGCCCTCGTCCTCGAGCAGAGCGAGAAGGTCGGCCTCGTCCACAAGGTTGAGGAAATAGACGTCGCCTGTGCTGTGGTCAATGACGAGGTAGAACGTGTTGCCGTTCTTGCTCTCAACCGTGACGAACTGCATCTGGCTGTCGCCCACTTCCTCGCTGGAGTAGTACGCGCCGCCGAGGATGTCATCAATCAAGGCAAGGTTGCCGTCGGGCGTAAGACCGCCGAGCGAGGGCAACGTCGGTTCAGATACAGGCTCGGTGGTCACGCTGACGCTGGTGATGGGGCCGCCCGGCTCGTTTGCGCCGTGCTCATTGGATGCGTAATACGCACTCGCAGGCATGGCAAGACTCAGAGTAAGGGCGGCGGCGCACAGCATTGGTGCGAGCTTACGCATCGGCGTCACCGCCTTTTATGAGCGCTGCAAGCTGCTCGATGCTTATGTGTTCCGCGCGAACAAGGCCAATGATTTCAAGATTTTCAAGCTCGGTAATCTTGTCCACCATCGCCGTGTAGCGCGCGGTCAGGTTGTCTATGCGCGCCTTGAGCCGTGCGGCTTCGGTGCGCATCTTGGGTATTCTTGCGTCCAAAAGTATCTCCTTTCCGGCCTCAGACGGCAGGAAGCCGCCCGAAGCCCACAAAATTATCACTGTAGTACGAATCCATGAATTTCAGATAACCAATCGGCGACCCGGCATGAATCATGTACCCCTCGCCGACGTAGATGCCGACGTGCGTGATCCACGGCCCCTCATAGGTGTACTCGAAAAACACCAAATCCCCGGGCTTGGCTTCCGCTTCGCTCACAGGCGTGCAAATGTTGTACAAGCCCTGCGCCGTGAGCCTGCCCACGTTCCAGCCTACGCCGCAGTTGTTAACCACCCACGAGACAAATCCGGAGCAGTCAAACGAAGTCGCGGGGCTGGAGCCGCCCCAGACATACGGGAAGCCGATGTATTTCTCGGCCTCGGCCATCATTGCGGCGAACTGCTCGTCCTCCAGCGCCTCTGGCGGTATCTCGTAATCCGTCCCGGCGTCGGTCGAGGGCGTATAGCCGGGGAACAGGTCAGGCCGGTTGCCGAGCGTGGCCATGTACAGCGAGTACATAGACAGCTTGTCCTCGGTGAGCAGATAGACCGGCAGATGCGATAAGTCGAAGTTTTCGAGCGTGACGGTCACGGTGGTGTACTCGTAAGCCTCGCCGTTCTCGTCGTAGCGCGTTTCAGTGGTCACGTCCTCGGTCAAGATATATTGGCGCTCGAACAGCATTTCAAGGTCAGATTGCACGTCGTCGAGCGTCCACTCGCTGCCCTTGAGCGCGGTTAAGAGCGACAGAAGCACATACGGGTCGTGGCTTATCTCGTCGAGGTCAAAGATGTACTCGTCGTAGTCGTGCGTGGCTTCGTAGGTGTCCAAATATTCCTGCAACTCGGCCTCCATCGCAACGTAAGCCGACTCTGCGCCCTTCAAGTCCTCGTCGGCGCTTGGATAGGTTGTTAGTCCGACGCCGGACAAGCCGCCCTCGACGAGCACAGAGCAGGACGTGAGCGCATTCAAGAAGAACGCTACAACGAGCAAAAGGGCAACGGCTATGCCGATGCCCTTCCTGTGCCGCACTATGAAACGCTCCGTCTTGCGCTCTTTCTCCGCTGCCTTTTTCGCGCTTTTGGCAGTCGCCGCAGTCGTAGACTTGCCGCGCCGCGCCTTGACGTAGGCGTCCTTAATGCCGCGCTTTTGCTGCTGTTTCACGCCCTGTGGCTCGGCTTTCACCTCTCGCCTAGGGCGGGCGCTCAGCTTTGAAGCGTAGCGCACACCATCCTCTGCGGCCTCGGTCACGCGGTTCGCGGCCTCGACGCCGATGTTATCCTCCTCGTACTGCGCAGTCTCACGATGCGCTGCGGCGCTCGGCAGCTCGGTGAGCTTCGCCGACGGGCGCAGCTTGGCCGGCTCAGACCGCAGCTTTTTCGTCACTGGTCAGCATCCCGATGAAATCGTGCAACACCTGTTTGCCCAGCGGCGTCACCATCGTGCGACGCTCCTTGACTGCGAACATACCGCGGAAGCGCCTGTCCGCATACGGCACGAGCCGACCGTTGCAGCGGTAGAGCATACGGCAGCCGACGAGCAGCCGCACGAGCCAGTGTTCAGACACGCCGAGCTGTTTCGCCGCGATGCGGATAGACACGGCGTCGCCGGGGTCTACGAAAGCGTCAAAGTAGTCCGCTTTCGGCAGCAGACGGTTCACGCGCTCCGTCTGCTCGTAGAGCGCGTCCACGACAGCGTGGGCAAAATCCGGGTCGCGCGCGAACTGCTGGAGCAGCGGGTCGGTTATGTAGAAACCGTTCTTGCGTATCGTGGGCAGTACTTCGGAAGTTATCCAGTGCTTGAAGCACCGTGCGCCCGGAAGTTTGCTCAGAAGCATGAGGGAATAGAGTCCTGACTCATTGATGATGGTAAGGCCGCGCACGGGAATTTCAAAGGTCGCATTTTGCGACCTTTGAATTATCCGCTTGTCCTCATGGTCAACGTGCTTTGCGAGCGCGTCTTTTGTGTTGGCATAGCCAAGCGCGGCGGCCACGTCGCGGCCCACAAACCACGGCTCACCATCCAACGTCAAAACGCGAACGGTGCCAAATTCCTCGCTATTGAAAATCTCAATATTAGTGTTTGTCATGCTGCTTTTCCTCCTTGAATTTCATTAGGTTTGGTGGTCATCATTTTGTACATCTCGGTATCCTTCGGGAAGCGGTCCACGAACGGGACAATAATGTTGCCGTAAAACAGCAGCCCCTCGCCTTCATTCGCCTGCGTGACGTAGCTGAGCTGGTGTGGCGAGATATTCAGCTTCTGCGCGAGAATCTGCCGGTCACCCGGAGCCTGATTGAGCATACAGATGTAATCCGAGTTCTCGAGTATGTTCTCGACCTCGGGCGAGGCCAGAAGGTCTTTCACGTTTTGCGTGACACCTGTAGGCACCCCACCCCACTTGCGGAAACGCTTCCAAATCTCCACGCTCCAAGCGGCCAGCTCGCCGCGCAACAGGAGGTGGAACTCATCGACGTAGTAGCGCGTAGTCTTGCCGGCCTCGCGGTTGCGCGTCACGCGGTTCCAGACCTGATCTTGCACGACCAGCATACCGAGCTGCTTTAACTGCTTGCCCAGCTCCTTGATGTCGTAGCAGACCACGCGGTTGTTAATATCCACGTTCGTCCTGTGATTGAACACGTTTAGCGAGCCAGTGACGTAAATCTCCAGCGCCGTCGCCAAAAACTGCGCTTCTTTCTCATCCTGTGCCCTCAAACAGTCATAGAGGTCTTGGAGAATAGGCATATTTTCGGGGCGCGGGTCGGCGAGGTAGTCTCGGTAGACCATGCGGACACAGCGGTCGATGATGGTCTTTTCGACCGGCTTCAGTCCCTCTTTTGAGCCAACGACGATGTCGCAGAAGGAGAGGATAAAGTCCACCTTTAGACTCAGCGGGTTATCTTCGTCGGAGTAGTCAAGGCTCAAATCCATGGGGTTGACATACTGCTTGCTCGTGGGTGAAATCTTAATGACTTGTCCGTGCAAACGCTTCACCAGCGGCCAGTACTCGGCTTCGGGGTCGCAGACGATGATGTCGTCGTTGGTCAAAAGATAGACGGCAATCATCTCGCGCTTCGCGGTGAAGGATTTACCGCTGCCGGGGGTGCCGAGGAGTAGGCCATTGGGGTTCTTTTGGAGCTTGCGGTCAACCATGATGAGGTTGCCGCTGAGAGCATTAGTGCCGCAGTAGAGCGCCCCGCTTTCACGTTGGAACAGCTCCTGCGTGGTGAACGGCACAAAAATAGCGAGGCTCGATGTGGTCAAGCCTCGCTCTATCTCTATTCTGTTCATCCCCAGAGGCAGGCAGCTCATCAGGCCGTCCTCCTGCTGAAAGTCCAGGCTTACGAGCTGGCAGTTATGCTTCTGCGCGATGCCCTTGGCTTGCAGCACGGTGTTGTTGAGCGCTTTGAGCGAGTCGGCGGTGTTCACGACCACGAAGGTCAGTAAGAACATCCTCTCGTTGCGGCTTTGCAGTTCCTGCAAGAGCTTCTGTGCCTCGGTGCCGTATGTGGCGAGGTCGCTTGGGAGTATGTCCATGTCGTATCCGCTTCTTACGGCCTTTTTCTGCTCCTGTATCTTCGTCGCGTTCAGCTCTGTGAGCTTGCGCTTCACCGTCTTGATGGCGTTGAGTTGGTCAAGCGCCTTGACATGCATACTGACCACCAGCGAGCTGTCCATGTCCAGAAAATCTGCGAGCAGACGGTCGTTCAGCTCGGGCGCGAGGATGTTCAGGAACGACACCGCGCCAAACTTCGCGCCCATCTTGAAATGCTTACTCGATGCAAACTCGAACGAGCTTGGCGAAATGAAATCCTTGACGCTCAGCCCCGAGGGCGCGAGCAAATCCCACGAGAACTTGAACTGCTCCTGCCCGTCGATGTGGAAGATGCCGTGCATCAGGGCAAGGCGAGCTTTGCCGTCCAGCGGCTCAGCTTTCACGCCGAGCTTGCGGAAGTTGTTGAGGATGTCCGTCTCCAGCCTTTCGAGCCTCGGCTTAGCAGTTTTGTAGCTCTCGGCCTCAATTCCGAACGTGATGTGCTTGCTCTTAATGAGGCCGTTGTTCCCGCGCTCGAGCTGGTCTTGCAGCATGGCGCTGTACTCTGCGCGCAAGCTGTCGTCCTCATCGCCCCGCAGGGGGATGGCGATGCGGTCGCGGTAAGTTTCTTTATTCGCGGCCGAGTTCACGAAGCTGAACTGAAAACGTACAGAGGCATCAAAATAGTTGAGAAAGTCGCACCAGCCGTCGAAGATGGCGTCCTTGTCCTCGCTTTGGCTCAATTGGTAGTTGATGTCTTGGAACTGAATAGTTTTGCTGTAGAATTTGCCCTCCACGCGGCAGATGCCGTCCGGGAACATTCTCTCGAACGGTATGCTGTCCTGCGCGGAGAGCACATTTGCCGGGCGCTTGGCGGCGGCGATGGCCGCGCGCACCTCGCGCCGCTTGCGGCGGTTAAGTTTTGCGAACGATTCTATGCACCTCCCGATCTAACCTGTCCTGTTTCTCAAGGGCTGCATACAGGTTGTTCGTCATGTACGGCCGCTTTTTAGGGCGTATGAAGCACGTCCTTATTAAATAAAGTAGGTACTTTTCAAGCGGCAGCCCGTTCTTCTCATACAACGCAAACAAAAAGAAGGGCATCATGGCGACAATCATGCAGATAGCCGCCGACGAGTTGCCAAGCGGCCCTTTGAGCAGGAAGAATAACGGAACCCCCACGAGCGCCCCGCCGCCGAAACAGACAAGCTGGCGCTTCGTGAGGTTGAATAGCACTTTGGACTTGACCTTGGTCAAGTCCTTTGGGACTGGTATGTATGGCATCACCGCACCTCCATGTCCCGGCTCTTTGCACCATCGTGAGCCTTGCCTGGCTGCGGCGTCTTTTCCCGCAGCGCGCCGAGCACGGAATCACGCTTTTCCGTCTGTTCTGCGCGGCTATGGCTCTTTTGGGCCGTGCGCTCGTACTCACCGAGTACGGCGGCGTTGATGGCCTGGCGCATCTCGGCGGTGGTTGGGAAGCAGATGTCGCGGTATTCGCCCTTTGCGTCCTTGCGCTGCGGCATCGACACGAACACGCCGTTCTTGCCGTCCCTAACCTGAATCCCACGGACGGCAAAGCAGCCGCCGATGGTCACGCTGGCTGTCGCCAGCAGGCTTTTGTTGTCGCGCACCGGATGAACTTTAACGGTCATGTCCAGCGCGCCGGTTTTGCTTTCATTCAAGGTTATTCCCTCCGTTTCTTAGTGCGCAGCGAAGATGCTCTTTGCCATACTCGAAGTCTTAAACAGCGTGAAACACAGCAGCACGGTATAGCCCATGCACGTCCAAATGGCTTTTGAAACATCCTCGTCAAGAGCTATGTTCTGCACCAGCACGGCATAGATAGCCACGCAGACGATGATGAGAAACGCTTGGAACGCGAGCGCCAAAAGGCTGCGCAGGTAGTTCTGACCCATGCCGCCGAACTCGCGACCCATCATCGTTGCCATTGGTATTGGCGCGATGGACGCGGTTAAATACACCTCCAGCATACGCCCGTAGATAACGATGAAGATGCAGATGGCCACTGCCCAGGCAGTGACGTTCACGAACAGGCTCTGGAACCACAGGCCGAACAGCGGGCCTAAGTCTATTTCCATAAGCCGTTCTTCCAGGCCGTCCATCATGGTGGAAATGTCCACGGTTGCGTCGCCCACGACTACTCCCGCTGCCTGCGCGACCACGCTCTGAGCCGCATCAAAGATGCCCATGACAATCGTCCAGGTGTTGGTCACGATGAGAATCGCGCACGCGCTCTTGAACATCCACTTGAAGAACACGGCGGTTTCTATCTCGTGGAAGTTGTTCCTGTCGGTCACTATCTGTATAAGCTCCAGCGTCATAACTATGGCGAGGATTACTCCGGCGATGGGCAGGATGACAGTCTCGGACAAGGTCTGTATCATGCTGAAAATATCCACATTCCAGCCCTGCGGCGTCTGGCCTATCTGGCCGGAGATACCCGCCACGTTCTCATTGACGTTGTCAAAGAGGCCGGTCAGGTTTGACACGATTCCACCCGCGAGTATCTCTTTGATCCACTCCGTCAGCGCGTTTTTGAGGAACTCTATGCGGCCTCACCTCCAGCCCCGCGCCATGCGACGCGGGGCGAGTTTTGCTTGCGCATCAGCCGAACAAGCCCGAGAGCAGTGGCACGAGCGTCATACCGATGAGCGCAACGCCACCGCCCGCGACCAGTTGCTTCATTCCCTGGCTGCGAGCGCCGGGGTTGTCCTGACCATATCCTTCCAGCAGGTTAATTACGCCCCAGATGCCAAGACCGGCACCGAGCGCTATAACCAGCGTCTGCAATACTTCTATTGCACTGTTGAAAAACTCCATCTTAAAACCCGGAGCCGCGCCGCGCGTAACGCGCAGGCTGCCAGCCCAGCCCCGGCCTCCTTTCATTTAATATAATGAAAGCAGCCGTTACGTCTTGGGCTTCCTGGGTTTCGTCAGGTGTCGTCAGTTAATGCTTCTTCGTCTAAGTCGTCTATCTCGTAGACGTCATACTCCTCGTCAGCTTTGAGCGCCAGGTGGCGGGACATATACTTTTCCACGTCAAAGGTGTTGCGCTTATCCGCATCGGAGAGGTACTTGTAATTTGGGTGCTTCGTAATGTCATATTTGTCCGAGAGGAATGGGCGCAGACCGCGCACCTGCAAGATGCACTTGTTGCCGTCCATCGTGGCAATGTCGTCCACGCTCATGAGCTCTCGACCAAGTTTCTGGTAGTTGAGGCTGTGGGACTGCTCCCGGCCGCGACTCTCACCCGTGTTGTATGTGTCGATGGTTTCGCGGCCGAGGGACTGGCTGAGCTCCTTGAGCGTGGACGGCTCTTTGCCTCCGAGGAACAGGTAGCTGTCACAGTTGCCGATGATGGTATCCGCGTTGTCCTTGTACAGCGCCTTTAGCTGCGATTGCGCTTGAAGCACCAAACAGGCCGAGATCTCGCGGCTTCGGATGGTCGCCATAAGCTTCTCAAGGTTGGGAATTTGCCCTATATTCGCGCACTCATCTATGAGGCAGCGAACGTGGACAGGCAATCTGCCGCCGTACACATCGTCAGCTTTCTCGCAGAGCAGGTTGAAAAGCTGGCTGTATACCATAGAAATGAGGAAGTTAAAGGTGCTGTCAGTGTCGGACATGATTAGGAACAGCGCGGTCTTTTTGTCCCCGATGGTGTCCAGTGAAAGCTCATCGTAGGACGTGACTTCTCTAAGCTCAGCGATGTCAAAGGGAGACAGACGCGCACCGCAGCTCACGAGTATGCTTTTGGCGGTTTTGCCCGCCGCCAACTTAAACTTGGCATATTGACGGGTTGCAAAGTGTCCGGGCTTGCGGCGCTCCAAGTCCTCCATCAGCAGGTCAACTCGGTTTTTGAACTCCTCATCATCCTCGCGTACCTCCATGCTGTTGAGCATCTCCAGCATCGTGCCGAAATTCTGTTCGGCGGGCGGGGCTTCGTAGTGGATGTAGCCGATGAGCGCCGTGTACAGCAGCTTCTCGGCGTTAGTCCAGAACTCGTCGCCGGACTTGCCCTGCCCGGTGGTGTTGGTGATGAGGCAAGTGACCAGCTTCAAAATGTCTTTTTCCGAATGGATGTACGCGAACGGGTTGTACCTCATGGACTTCTTGAAGTTGATGGTATTCAGCACCCGAATCTCATACCCGGCACGCTCCAGTAATCGCCCTGTCTCTAATACTAACTGACCTTTCGGGTCGGTCACGACGTAAGAGCTGTGGAGCTGCATGATGTTGGGCTTTATAAAGTACCTGGTCTTACCGCTGCCCGAGCCGCCTACAATGAGCACGTTTTTGTTCCGCGCGGTCTTGGGGTCTTTGGGGCGGCTGTTCATTGTGAGCCTTTCCGTCTGCGTGAGGATGATATTGTTTTTGAACACTGGATCGACGTAAGGCCGTATATCTTCGGCTGTGCCCCAACGCGCAGCCCCGTACTCGTACCCGTGGCGGTATTTCTTCGCGTTCTTGCCGCGCAGATACACCGCGAGACGCAGCAACAGGCCGCACACAAGGCCAACGCAGAGGTCGAGGACATGAAAGCTTGGCAGGGGATTTCCGAACGCGGCGGGGATGGCCCCGAACAGACTCAGTATCTTCTCCGAGGCGTCGCTGCCAGAGGCCATGCGCCACGCCTCGCCGAAATTGGTGCAGACGAGGCCAATGAGCACATACGGCAGATTCGTGAGCACGAATTTCTTGGCGTTCATCGCTCGAGCTCCTTTTTGCGCTCCTTTTGCGCGCTGGGGATGGGCGCGAGCTCGCGCAGCTTTTGCAAGAGCGACGGGCGCTCGGACTTGCGCTCTTTGGCGCTCAGGAACTCCTTGAACGCGGCGCTGATGGCATCGGCGTCACGGGCCTTGAAAAACACGAGAAAACGCGGTGTGTCCGCTGAAGTGTCCCGCCTCACGGCATAGTCCACGCCGTACTTGCGCGCGATGCGCTCAAACTGCCGCAGATTGGCGTCGTCAATCTCCATCGTGTTGACGCCCTGCCCCTGCCGCGTGAGCTGCTTCACAGACTGTTTGCCCTTTGGATGCACGTTTACCTTCTTAGCCTTCTGGTTGCGGCAAAAGGCCACGAACTTGGAGACGGCATTCTTAAGCACCCGCCCCGAGAACTTCGTGCCGTTAATGACAAGTGTCAGTGTCCGCTGCTCAACCTCCTCCTGCATTTTGCCACCTCCATGTCAGCGCTCCTGAGTTGGCTGCTTGTGCGTACTCTCGCGCGGCTTATCCTGCACAGCGACAAGGTTGCCGCCAACGGTGAGGAACTTCTCCGGCCAGCGGAATTTTTCAAGGTACTTGGCCTGCAAGTCTTTTGGCAGGGAGCAGAAGTTATCCTCACCGAGGCCGCAGATAAAGAATGAGCCAGCGATGGCGTCGTAGATTCTGCCGTCCTCGCCGCGCAGCGCGCGGTTAAGCGGCATCTGCATAATTTTACCCTCGTCGTTGCAGACGAGGGCGACGGGGTCATCAAAAGGGTAGATGGCTTCAATATAGCCGCCGACTGCGGCCTGCAAGGACTTGAGGTCGTTACCAATCTCGGCAATCCGTGCCTCCTTGCCCGGCTCAACAAGCAGCACTTCCATCAGGCCACTTCCTCCACCACGAACACCACCGTAAGCACCTGCTCATCTATGCCGACGGAGGTCGCGGAGACGTTGGCATCGTAGTCCAGCGGGAGGGTGCTGCCCGCGCCTATACTCCAGTCGCCGGTGAGCGTAAGCGCCTCGCTGTCGCCGTTATCCACGGACTGCGCGCCGCCAATTGCAAAGCCGATAAGCTTGCTGTCCACCTTTGCACCCGCCATGTTGTACTCGAACGGCACGAGCGTCCAGCCATTTTCAGTGCGCAGGCTAATGCCAGTCACGCGCACGTCACAGGTGGAGTTGTTGGATATGGCCGCGTCGGTGCTGGACGTGACCACGCCGTCCTCCGTGACGGCAAGCGGCAGGCCAGCCGGGACGGTCACGGAGAACACCTTAGTGAGCGTCCAGTGGGCGTAAAGCGTATGCGAGCCCTTGCCACTGACCTCCGTATCGGCCTCGACCAGCTCACCACCGTCCTTCTCGGTGTACCAGCCGTCAAAGGTGTAGCCCTCGCGCGTCGGCTCGGGCAGCTCACCGTAGGTGTCGCCGAAGACCACGGTCACTTCACCGTCGGCAAGGACACCGCCGCAGGCGTCGAGGGTCACATCGACGTAGACGGTCAGCTCCTTGGAGCAGCCGTCGCATTTGCCATCCCCGTTCGTATCCGCGTGGTCGGCGTACTCGTAAGTGGAATACCCACAAGTGGAGCACGTTTTCGTGCGCCTATGCTGCGTGTCGGAGCTGTTTGTCCAACTGCCGTAAGAAAAGCTGTGGTTGGCGTAATCATAGCCGCTGTATCCGCAGTCGCGGCAGGTTTTAGTCCTGCGATGCTGAGTGCCGTTGGAGTTCTGCCAGCTGCCATAAGAAAAGGAATGGCTCTCATACGTCGCAGAGCCGACGTTGCTGTCACAGGTGGAGCAGTAGTCCACGACGCGGTGCTGGGTAGAGGTGTACTGCTCGTATTCCTCGCGCGTATCGTGCCAGTCGTATTCATATTCGCCCTCGCCGCAGTCGCGGCAGTAGGCATAGCGGCGGTGCTCACTGCGGTTGTAATACTCCCAATCGTCGTAGACAGTCACGCCATGGCTGACGCCCATGTCCACCAGATCGCCGCAGTCCTCGCAGAACTCGTACCAGTAACAGCCGTCCCATTCGCGGTACGTCCAGTCGTGGTAGCAGTAATCTGGCTCCCAGCCGCCTCCACCGCCACCTGAGCTCTTAGTATAGCCGCAGAGCGTACAGGTGTTGCCGGAAAACGTGTGCGAGCCCTCCAGGACTACGCCGCCGCCAATACCGCAGCCGGTGCAGTAGACGCCGTAGAAGTGGGTATCTTCGTCGTTGGGGCGGTAGTTGTAATATGCGTATGAGCAGTACCCGGAACAGGTGCAGCCCGCCAGGCCGCAGTCCGAGACATCTGCAAACGCGCTCGGCACGAGCGTGAACGCGAGTACGAGGACTAGCAAAAGGGATACTATACGTTTTTTCATGAGATTCTTCCTCCTTAGGCGATGGAGATAGTGAACACGACGTTGAGCGCGTTCACGTTCTCACTGTTGGGTGCGTCGGCGCTTATCTTGGCGAAGTATTCAAGTGCCATGTCGCTCTGCGGCTGGATGACCGGGAAGTCCGTGCTGTTGATGGCGAGCCTGCCCGCGCCGGTGGTCGCGCAGCCATTAATTTTGAGTGCGACTCGATGCGCGCCCGAGAAGCTGTTGTAGTCGCCGACCTTGTACGCGCCGTCCGTGACTTCGACGCCGGTGACGCGCACAGCGCCGTTAGTGGAGTTGTTGGTGATCGTGGCGTTGTCCGCCGTGACAACAGTGCCGTTTATGACGTGGATAGGCAGCGACGCGGGGACGGTGACATTGACCGCGCGGTACTCGTTGTCCACCGTGAGCGTGACCGGCACCGTCGCCGTGGTCGAGGTGTCCGCGAACGCGCCGAGCGAGAGGCACATTGCCGCCATGAGCAGCAGCGCGCCTATGCGTTTAGCTTTCAAGGCTTGACCTCCTTTTCTAAGAGTTTGGGGCGGCTTGCGCCGCCCCGGTCGGGTATGATGTATCTCACTCGGTAATGTCGTCCCACTCAATCACGAACACGACGTTGGCAACGTTGGCGTTCTCAACGACGTTGCTCAGCGGGGTGACTATGGCGCTGTAAGCGATGCTCACGCTGTTGCGGGTACTGTCGCCGACGCCGGTCATGTAGCAGCCGTCAATCGGCGCGGTGATGAGGCTCTGAGTGGCCTCGTTGCTGGCAGTGGCGACCTGAGCGCCGCCGCCGATGCTCATCGCAAAGCCGAGCTTGTTGGAGTCCACCTTTTCACCGGCGAGGGAAGCCTTGTCTCCAAAAGCAGTGAGATTCCAACCGGTTGCCGCAGAGATAGACACGCTCCTTACGCGCACAGCGCCGTAGCTGTTGTTGGTAATCTTGCAGTCGCTGGCGGTGACGACCGTTCCGTCGTCGGACATGGCCATCGGGAGCGCGGTGGGGACGGTGACGCTCATGCGGGTGGGCGTAGTCTCGCCGCCTCCATCGCTGCCGCCGATACCCTCGTTGGTGGTCGTGAGGTTTACGGGGCTGGTGGCGCTGCCGCCGCTGGCGGTTATGTCGTCGGCACAGGCACCGACAGCGAGGGTAAACACCATGCAGAGAGCCAGAAGCATGGTCACGGGTTTACGCAGAGTTTTGGTCATGTATATTACCTCCAAATTAAGATTTTTGCCCTTATTCAAGGACGGTGAGTTCAATTACGACGCCCGCACTTCCGAGCTTGTCGCCAGTCGCGGGGTCGAGGTTAAAAAACATTGCGGTGCACTCGTAAGTACCCGCGTCGAGGTCAACGTCGAGTGTGTCGGCCTCAATCTTGCTGCCGACCGGCACAGCCTTGGACGTGTAGATAACGTCGCCATTGTCGTTGCGGGTAATCTCGACGCTGATGGGGTAACGGTTTATATCCTCGTTGACGATCATGAGGCTGCCTTTGGCTTCGCCGTCCGAGAACACTGGGGACGTGTTCATGCTGATGTTAATCATGCCATCCGCGACTTTCTCATTGAGCGAGTCGCGGATGGCGTCGAGGTCTGCCTCATCCCAGCCGCCCGCGGTTGCCGAGGGGTCAAACTCGATGCCGCCCGGCTCGTCAACCGGTCCACCGCAGCTCCGCAGGAGCAGCAGGATTATGATTGCAAGCACAACGACAACCGCCGCGCCGATGCCTATCTTTTTGTACGTTTCAGATTTCTTCGAGTTGTTGTTTTTCATTTTCTAGCCTCCAAAAGTTTTGTGTCCGGGTTTTGTGGTAGCGCGCTAAGGTGGAACCACCAGGCGCCTAAGTTTAAGCCTCATCAGGCATCACCCCCTTCACTTTGCCGTAGATGTCATGTTGGACTTGCGCCATAGTGCCGCTGTTGGCCGAGAAATACGAGTTGTACAGCGTGGTCAGCAGGTAGGCACGTATATTGCGTATCTCCGTGGTGTTCCTGCGGAAGCACCAGAGGACATATTCGAGATGGCTGCGCTCGAGCTTAAGCAGCCGCGACTTGACCACGGCTGCGGGCCTGTCCTCCTTGCCGACGCGGATGTAATCCCGCGTGGAGCAGACCGTTTCAACCATCAGCTCTACGATGTCGTCTATAATCCCGGCGTCAACGACGCTCTGCTCGCGGACGTAGTTCGATTCGAGATTCTCAGTAATAATCTCACGCCAAATCCCTTCATCTTCGATTCGCTTCGGCGGCGCAACGGAATGAATTGAATCGATACTTGCTTGAGTGGTTTCTTGATTATTTCTTTTCTTGTTTATATCTTTATTTAATTCCGTCGGGTTTTCCGAAAGCGGCTCATCCGTTTCCGGGTTTTCCGGTTCTGGATAAGCCGTAACAGGCTCAGCCGAATCTGGCTCTGACGTTACCGGGTACTCATAGATGATGTACTCCACGTCGGTAAAGCGCCCAAACCTGTCGCGGGTCTTGCGCCGCACGAGGTATCCGTGTCGCTCCAGCTCAGTAAGCCCGGAGGCAATGGCGTCCCGACCCTCGAGCAGGATGGTCTGGAGCCCGTTGAGGGTGTAGTCCCACCCATCGGGCTTTGAGAGCATCGTTATAAGCAGCCCCTTGGCCTTGAGGCTCATGGTCTTGTCTCGCAGCAGGCCGTTGCGGACTATGGTGAAGTCGCTGCGTTTTTCTATCCTGAAAATCTCAGACATTTTCTTTCGTCTCCTTCGCCGCCCGCGCGGACGGCGCGAGCCTCAGTATGTAATTTCAGTGCCGCCGAGCTTCAGCACGTCGGAGCCGTAGTTGGCTATGAGCAGGGCATTTACGATTAGCCTGAAGGCCACATCGTCAACAATCTCGGCGTCAGCTAAATCTTCAAGTTCCAGCCCGGAGCCGCAGCCGGTTATGGCTTTCGCCGCCTGGATGAGCGTGTAGTCGTGCTCGGACACGCCACGCATGACCATGTAGCTCGGCTCAAAACCGCCCGGCAGGCAGGCGTTCCACGCCCGTTTGAGCAATGCGCGGTTGGAGCCGAACAGGTATAAAGAAGCAAAAAAGCGCGGATTTCTCCACGCTTGGTAGCCCACGCTTCGCAGCAGCAGGCGGGTATTGTATTCGTGCTCGGCGTTGAACCAGAACGAACCATTATAGCCCTTAATGAGCCATTCCAGCCGCCAGCGCAGCTCCGGCACATGTAGCGCACCAAACAGCCCACGCACGGCGCCAGCGTAGCTGACCACGCACGCCTCAATGCGTTCGGTGAGCCATGGACACCCTACAGCCTGGCACCGCCGATGCCGCCACTCGACGCAGTATTCGCAGGCCACGTCCTCGGGTTTGTAGTGGTACGATGTTTTCACCTCCAAATCTCAAATTAATGGTCGGCAACAAAAGCGTCTTGTTGCCTGTGCATAGGCATACTTAGTAGTAACAGTGTACATACCACTATGAAATGCATAAAAATTGTGATATAATAGTTTTAAGATCACAACCGGAGGGCGTTCTTTATGTCAATAAATGTCGAAGGGCTGCTCGAAGCAAAAGAAGGCGCTCATTATCAATTCAAAGAAGCAAAGCAAAGATTTGATTCAGATGAAGCAGTACGGTGTTGCTGCGCGTTGTCGAATTGCGGCGGTGGAATGCTTGTTTTCGGAATTTCGGATAAACGACCTCGTAAAGTCGTTGGCAGCCTAGCATTTGAACAACCTGAGCGCACCAGAGAGAAAATAGCAAGCAAGCTTAAAGTTCCGGTTGATTTTAATGTGCTTTACCCAGAAGGAAAGCGTGTTCTCATCTTTGAAGTGGCTTGTCACCCCCTTGGAGAGCCAGTACAGGCAGATGGTATTGCATGGTGGTACGACGGTGACAGCCTAGTGGCTATGCCCGAGGCAGTTAGACGAAGGATTTACGAAGAGGGGACAGATTTCTCGGCTCATATTTGCAGCGGAGCATCAATGGAAGACTTGGATACCAATGCCATTGAAATGTTTAGAGAAAAGTGGTTAAACAAGAGCGGGAACAAAAGAATTGCGTCGTTATCGACGGAACAACTTTTACGAGACTGTGAGGCCATTACCGATGATGGGATTACATATGCTGCCCTGATTCTGTTTGGCAAAAAAGCTTCACTTGGGAAATATCTACCGCAATCTGAAATCGTTTTTGAATACCGCTCATCTGAGGCGTCAGGTCCAGCTAACCATCGCGAAGAGTTTCGGACGGGGTTTTTCAGTTGCTATGACCGGCTTTGGGAGTTAATAAATCTCCGCAATGACAAGCAACATTATCAGGAGGGCTTCTTTATATATGACATACCGACTTTTAATGAGAGAGTGGTACGAGAGGCTGTCCTTAATGCAGTAAGCCACAGAAGTTATCAAGCAAACGGCAACGTGTTTATAAGGCAATACCCGGATCATCTCACCATAGAAAGCCCCGGAGGCTTTCCTAATGGCATAACACTCGAAAACATTCTTGACAGGCAAGCACCAAGGAACCGGAGAATTGCTGAAATCTTTTCACTTTGTGGCTTAGTCGAGCGTTCTGGCCAAGGCATGAACATTATTTACGAGGAAAGCATAAAAGAGGCAAAGCAACTTCCTGATTTTACAGGGACAGATGACAGCTTTGTTGTTATCACCTTAAACGGAATTGTTCTGGATGCAAAGATGCTTGCAATGATAAATAAGATAGGCAACGATAGGTTAGAATCGCTGTCAACAGGTGACTTTCTGGTTATTAACGCCTTGTATCATGATAACGCCATACCCCAAAATCTTCACAGTCGTCTAAAGAAACTAAATGATTTGGGAATTGTAGAACACATAGGTCGCAATAAATTCATTTTGTCTAGGAACCTATATAGTGTCGCTGGAAAGTCCGGAGTACACACTCGCAAAAGAGGGTTGGATCGAGAAACAAATAAAGAACTTATTGTTAAGCACATTATATCGTGTGGTGACAAAGGAGCAAAATTTAGTGAGCTTCAGCAGGTTTTACCGAACCTCAATCGAAATCAAATCCAAGATCTAATGCGGGAGCTCAGAGCAGAAAAACGCATTTACTATACAGGAAAAACCAACTCCGCAAGATGGTTTATAGTAAGCAGGTAAGCTATTGCTGATTAATTGCTGATTAATTGCTGATTTCAGCAATTAATCAGCAATTAGCATGTGCTTACCGCATTACCTCTCGGCCTCTTGCCGGCGCTTTTGCTGCTTCTGCCACTGTTCCAGCAGACGGATAATAGTTTCTTCCATACGCTTCGGCGTGTACGAGGCAGGGAAATACTTGCGTAACGTTTCGCTTTTGAGCGTGACGCGCTCAACCTCTTTTTTCTCCTCAGACATGATAGCGCGCATCACGGCGGCGTTCAGCTCGCCGCGCTGGCTGAACTGTTTCAGCCGTTGAGCCTGCGAGAGCGACGGCGTGGCCTGCTCGCTGTCCATGGCGTCGAGCAGCATAGCCTGCTCGTCTTTCGTGAGAAACGACAGCTCGTAGGCCGGGTTGAATGCTATCCTACGCTCGTCTACCATGTCCAGCAGAGGCGGGATTAGCTCGGTAAGACGGATGTAGCGTTTGATTTGAGACTTGCTATCCGGGCTTTCCTCTGCAACTTTTTCTGCTGCTGTCAACTTCGGCCCAACTTGGGCCGAAGTTAAGTCGGTGCGTTCTCCCTGATGTCTGATGGCCTCCAACTTGAGTTTATACGCAAACGCCCTCTCACTCGTCAACAAGTCCTCGCGCTGCAAATTGCTGTCCACGACGAGGATCGCAGCCGCGTCATCATCCAGCTCGCGCACGATAACCGGCATCGTCTCCAGCCCAGCGAGCTCGCAAGCCCGCTTACGCCGGTGACCTGAAACAAGCTCGTAGCCACCGTCTGGCATAGGTCGAGCGATTGCGGGAGAAAGCACGCCGTACTGCTTCACGCTCTCAACCATGTCCCGCATCGCCTCATCGTCTCGTACCTTGTACGGGTGCCTGCTGAACGGCTGCAAGACGGAAAGCTGCAAGTCGCTTATCTGCCCGGAGGCAGAAGTGTTTTCAACGACGGCAACCGCCTCCTTTTCCCCAATGTTCTGAAATTCCTCCCACCGCGAAACGAGAAAATCCGCAAGTGAGGCTTTAGGGATATGGTTTTTGCCGCCCGCATAGATGTTCTCAATGTAATTCAAGCGGCACCACTTGGTCACGGTCGAGGAACGTCGCCCCGTAAGCTCGCTGACCTGAGCGACGCTCAGCACATCGGGGTATAGCGCAAGAGCTGCGCGAATTTTCTCGACTGCCGTTTCATCCGCAGCGGGCCTCGGAGCGCTGTCGCGGCGTTGCAGGTAATCCACCACGTCGGCTGTAGCTATGAGGAAACGATGCGTCTTTCTGCCGCTGTCTATGCAGGGGATTTCCCCGCTTTCAAGGAGGTTCTGCGCAGACTTCTTGCTTATGTGGCATATCTGGTAGAGCTGCTCCTTGGTGATGTATTCGGGGTATTCGTCGAGTATCTGCTGATAAGAATTAGAACTGGCCATGTCAGAACCTCCGTATTATTCTGCCGTCAACGGCGGGTAATACGAACTCTGAGCAGGGCCAGTTCTCTCCTAACTCTCTCCGATGTCTCTCCAAACGGAAAAATCGGCTGCATTTTATTTACATCCCGATTGCCCAGCAATGACGCCGAAAAACGGTCGCAATGCCTGAAAAATCAGGAGTTTTTACCTGTTGTAGCTTCCTCTGCATTCTGGTAAATTCCAACACGCTCCAATAGAGCTGAATGACTCGAAATCAGGTGTGCCCCTCAAAGGCACCGTGGGTTCGAATCCCACCCGCTCCGCCAACAGCGCTGTTTTGTGCGATTTTTCGCAGAAACAGCGCTTTTTACGCATTTTTTGTTGCTGTTATCCAGGCAACAGCTTTGGCTCCGGCGCAAAGTCGAGGCTGGTGACAAGCGTCTCGGCAGAGTTGAGCTTTGCCGTGTAGTCCAGATGCGAGTAAATGTTGGCTGTGGTCGAAAAATCGCTGTGACCTAGCCACTCCTGTATCTGTTTCATCGGGACGCCGTGGGCGAGCAGCAGACTGGCGCAGCTGTGCCGAAGGTCGTGGAAGCGTATGCGCCGCAAGCCGTGCCTGTCAAGCAGCTTCGGAAACGCCGCTGAGATGTAGTCCGGTTTTATCAGTACTCCCATCTCATCTACGCAGATGTAGCCGAGAAAGTCACGGCAGTAGCTGCCGCCGCACAGTTTCCTCTGCTTATTCTGCTGGTCTTGAAGATAGAGCAGCCGCTCTTTGAAAAGCGGCACGAGCGGCATCGTCCTCATGCTGGACTTGTTCTTCGTCCTGTCAGCAGCCACCATCACCTTTTTGCCGTCGATGCGGCACGTCGTCACGGTGTGGCGAATTGTGATGGTGTTGTTTTCAAAGTCTATCGCATCCCACTTGAGGCCGACAACCTCGCTTCGCCGTAGGCCGTAGAAGGCTCCGAACAGTACAGGGATCTCCAGCTTCGTGCCTTTTGCCGCTACGAAAAGCTCATTCAGCTCGTCGCTGTTGTAAAAGCTCCCGACAAATCGGGCTTTCTTTGGCAGCTCGACGTGATTCGAGGGATTGTTCGGAATCAGCTCCAGCTTCACCGCCATGTCCAGCGCCTTGTGTATGTTGGCGTGGTAGTGTATGACGGTATTCGCGGAGACAGTCTTTATTTTCTCGTCATAAAACGCCTGTATATCGCGCGGCTTCAGGGCTGAGAGCCTTATTCCGGTTTTCCTGAAATAAGGTACGGTAATGCCCTTGACCATTTCCGAGTACGACGAGAAGGTCACCGGCGAAACGGAGCGTTTGATGACGTCCAGCCAGCTCAGCATAAAGTCCGCAAACAGCACGTCGCCAGTCAGCGACGTGAGGGACGGCCATGGCCGGCGCTGTCGGTTTCGGCTCCCCGGCTGAATCTTTATAATTGAGGACGATATAGAAGTATCCGCGCTTTTCTTGCGTGTGTCCGGCTACCATATTGTGCCCTCCTTCCGAGTGAGACGTATTACCCGCCGTTGACTATACCAGTATAAACAGAGGCCTCGATATGCACAAGGATACGGCTATGCTCGAGAGAAAACTCTCAGATAGCTCAAGATATGTATTTTCGGGATTTTATAGGCACGTCCTACTTTACTATAGGAATCCAGTTAACTCAACCGTGTCACAACTCCAAATATTATGGCGATTACTATATAACAGGCCCTGTTACGGTCAGCAGCGGGGGCCGACTGCTGTTGACAAACGAGATGGATATGCCAACCACACCCTTAACAGTAACACTTAGCAATCCCATTACTGTTGAAAATAACGGACTTGTTGTTCTTGATGCTTATGCTAAGGATTATAACCGGAACATTGCCACTACCTACAAGATGGTTGACGGCTACGATGGCCCCGCGATAATTGTTGAAGAAGGCGGCACCCTCGCTGTAAATGCGGCGAAATTTGAAGGTACGGGCATTGAGGTAGACGGCGGCACTGTCATTGTCAACAAGGGCACATATTATGGCAGCTTGACTCCGTTTTCGTCATTAGCTGCTTCAGTTACTGGAGATGGATTATTCACTAACAACCTTGATACCTACACAGATGTGGAAACAACGGATGAACCCGTCATCGAAGTCAAAAGCGGCACGCTGGAACTCAGAGGCGGCGAATACACGGCGGGTACCAGTGTGCCTATTAAGGCGGCGGCCGAGCCGAACTTGACCCCTGGGATGCCTTTGTGCTGGATTCTTTGATTTGGAAAGAGGACTGGATTATGTGATATCAGGCTGTTATCTTTGACCTGGACGGCGTTATCTGCTTTACGTACGAGTAACACTACCTAGCCTGGAAGTGGATGGCCGACAGCTTGGGGGTTTGTTTCGGCTGCGAGATCAACAACCGCATGGGCCTCAGGCTCGCAATCGGCTCCTCGAGCAAGAACATGCCCTTCATCCTCCGCCAGCTCGGCCTGCTGAAATTTAAAGCTTGGGCGGAGCCTCTCCCGGGGCTCTGCTTTTTTCGCGCCCGGCGGGCTGCGCCTGAGAATATTTTGAGAATCGCTTGCCTTGCGCGTAAAAATTTGCTATACTTTTCTCAATACATGAGACGGAGGCGCATCATGGCCCTGCACTACCTCGAAACGGGAAGCACCGAGCCGGAGTTCAACCTGGCCTTTGAAGAGTACGTGCTCGAGAACAAGAGGGAGGGCGACTGGCTCATCCTATGGCAGAACGAGAGCTCGGTGATAATAGGCCTCAACCAGAACGTCTCCGAGGAGGTTGACGAGGCCTATGTCAGCTCGCACGGCATCCGCGTCGTCCGGCGCATGACCGGCGGCGGCGCGGTCTACCACGACCTTGGGAACCTCAACTACTCGTTCATCACCGAAGCCGGGAACACGGCGGAGCTGAGTATGCAGGCGCTGGCGAGGCCCGTCTGCTCCGCACTACGCTCGCTCGGGCTGAGGGCGGAGCTCTCCGGCAGGAACGACATCTGCATTGACGGTCGGAAGGTCTCCGGCACCGCCCAGAGGCTCAGTGGCGGCAGGGTGCTCCACCACGGCACGCTGCTGTTCGACACGGACGCGGACGCCCTCGCCTCGGCGCTCAGACCCAGGGCGGACAAGTTCGAATCCAAGGCCGCAAAATCCGTGCGCAGCCGGACGGGCAACATTCGGGACTTCCTCGGCGGGGACTTGGACGTACACGGTTTTCGGCGTGCCATACTCGCGCAGCTGGCGCAGGGCGGGCTTGTGTGCGAGAGCCTGGGGCAGGAGGAGCTGGCACGGGTCGAGGAGCTCGCGAACGCAAAATACCGCAGCTGGGACTGGAACCGGGGCCGCTCGCCGGATTTCTCCTTCCGCGCTCGCCGGCGCTTCCCCGCCGGAAGTATAGAGGCGCAGCTCCAGCTCGTTGCTGGCAAGATAGAGGCCGCGGCCTTCGTCGGGGACTTCCTCTCCCTGCGGGACTGCTCGGAGCTCTGTGAGGCCCTCAGGGGCTGCCGCTTTGAGCCGGCTGAGTTCGCGGAGAGGCTGAGGGCCTTTCCGCTATACGAGTTTTTCGGAGGCATAGGCGCGGAGGAGCTCATGCTCATCATATTTGGGGGGGTTGAAAATGAAGGATCTCAGAAGGCTTGAGGAGATCTGGGCTGCCTATGTATACGAGGGCAGGCTCGACAGCTCCGTGCAGCCCGCCGTGGCCGAGTGCTGGAGAAAATGCCGCGAGGCTGGGGTGGACCCCAACGGCGGAATCGGCCGCAGGGTGGACGACGCCGTGTTCCGCTCCATCAGGGAAGCCAACAGCACCCTCATGGAGATCGCCCTGCCGATCATGCAGAGCGTCTTTGACATCGTCCGGCGCACGGGCTTTCTCATGGTGCTCACCGACAGCGCGGGCTACGTGCTCGAGACCATGGGCGACGAGTCCATCATGGAGCGGACCGAGGATCTGCGCTTTGTCCCGGGGGCGCTCTGGTCCAACCTCAGCGTGGGCACGAACGCCATAAGCGTCGCCCTCGACTGCGACACGCCCATACAGATGGTCGGGCCGGAGCACTACTGCCGCACGCACCACAGCTGGACCTGCTCCGCGGCGCCCATCCACGGCATCAACGGCGAGGTCATCGGCTGCTTCAATATGTCCGGCGACGCCTCCGGCGTCCACGACCACACCCTGGCCGTCGTGCTCGCCGCCGTCTACGGCATCGAGGGCAAGCTCTCGCTGCTGCACAACGCCGAGATCATGCGCGCCGCCCTCGAGGGCAGCGCCGACGGCATCGTCTTGCTCGGCCAGGACGACTACAGGGCCATCTGGATGAACAGCGCCGCCGGCAGGCTGCTTGGGCTCAGCCTCGAGGAGCTCAAGGGCCGCGACTTCCGCAGGCTCATGCCCGACATCGGCTGGGACGCCATGGACTGGCGCCGGGGCAGCCGCTGCTTCTCCGACGACACCAGGCTCATCAGCGGCGATGACCTGCTGCACTGTTCTGCCTCCGTCAGCCCCTCCATGGACTACGACGTGCGCACCCTCTGCGTCACGCTCAAAAAGCAAAAGCACCTCCTCGACTCCGTGAACAAGGTCAGCGGAAACCGGGCCATCTACACCTTCCAGGACATCTACACCCGCGACCCGGCGATGAAAAAGACCATCGCCCTCGCGAGGCGCTACGCCCAATACGACGGCAACATACTCATCGAGGGCGAGTCCGGCACCGGCAAGGAGCTCTTCGCCCAGTCCATGCACAACGAGGGCAGCCGCTCCGAGGGCCCCTTTGTCGCCATCAACTGCGCCTCCATCCCCCGTGACCTGCTCGAGCGTGAGCTCTTCGGCTACGAGGCCGGCACCTTCCCCGGAGCCCATTCCGGCGAGGGCAACCCCGGCCGCTTCGAGCTCGCCAACCACGGAACCCTCTTCCTCGACGAGATCGGCGAGCTGCCCATCGAGTTCCAGTCCAAGCTCCTGCGCGCCGTTGAGACCCACAGGATAACCAGGGTCGGCGGCAGCCAGGAGATAGACCTCGACATCCGGATAATCGCCTCGACCAACCGCAAGCTGGAGCAGCTTGCCGTCGAGGGAGGCTTCCGCCAGGACCTCTACTTCCGCCTCAACGTGCTCAAGCTCGAGATACCGCCCCTCAGGGAGCGGCCCGGGGACATCGGCCTGTGCGCCGGGCACTTCCTGGAGCGCCTCAACAAGATGTCGCCCGAGCCGGAGCGCAGCATGGCGCCGGAGTTCCTCTCCGGGCTCATGGAATACGACTGGCCCGGCAACGTGCGTGAGCTGCAGAACACCATCGAGCGCGCCTACTACTCCACGACCGGCGCCCTGCTCGACGCGCAGAGCCTCAGGCTCTCCCTCTGCCCCAGCTCCAAGCCCCCCGCCGAGCCCGCCAGCGAGGCCGGCGAGCTGCTCTCCGCCCTCACCCTCTCCGGCGGCAGCGTTGAGGACGCCGCCAGGCGCCTCGGCATGAGCCGTGCGACCCTATACAGGAAAATCAAGCGCTGCGGCATTGATGTGAAAAGTATGAGGTAATTCTCAGCTGTTTGATACAAATTGATAATATTCTCAAGAATACGAGACGAACTCCCGGGGTTCGTCTCGTTTTTTATGTCATTATTCTCACAATTTATGAAAATGGACCTAAATCACGGCGTAGAGTTTGTCTCTGATGCTGAAATGTGGTAATTTCTCCTTCTGCTCTTGAGAATATTGAGACAGTAGTGTATACTCAAAGTGGATTTGGAAAGAAGTTATCACGGAGGTGAGAATTTGAAGAAATTCATCGTTGAATTCGGGATGGGGACGGACTTTCATGGCCAGGATGTCACCAAGGCTGCGAAGAAGGCGGTGAAGGATGCGGTGTCGCGCAGCTGCCTGTGCGGGCTCGATGAGGTGCTGGGTCTGACGGACTTCACGAGGCAGGTGCGGATACTGGCGACGGTGGCGGTCTCGCGGCCGGAGGAGGTGGACTGTGCCGAGGTGGCCTCGGCGCTGCCCGTCGGCACGGTCGAGGTGAGGCCGGTGAAGGGCGGTCTCACGGTCGATGGGCTGTGCATCGAGGCCTTCGGCGACAGGGACTGCAGCATCGAGGCGGCGCTGGCCGCCGTTGAAGTATTCATCACTGAATAAAGGAGGTCAAAAATGGCGATCAGCAAAGAGCAAATGAAGGATATGTATGTGAAGATGCGCCGCATACGGGACTTCGAGAGCACGGCTGCGCGGCTGTTTGCAGAGGGCAAGATACCCGGCTTCGTCCACCTGTACCTGGGCGAGGAGGCGATAGCGCCCGCCGTCTGCGAATGCCTGCGCGACGACGACTTCATCACCAGCACGCACAGGGGCCACGGCCACATCATTGCCAAGGGTGGCGACCTCAACCTCATGATGGCTGAGCTCTTCGGCAGGGAGACAGGCTACTGCAAGGGCAAGGGCGGCTCCATGCACATCGCGGACAGGGACAAGGGCATCCTCGGCGCCAACGGCATCGTCGGCGCGGGACACTGCATCTCCACGGGCGCGGGCCTCTCCGCCAAGATACGCGGCACGGATCAGGTCTGCGTCTGCTTCTTCGGTGACGGCTCCACGAACCAGGGCACCTTCCACGAGTCGCTCAACATGGCCTCCATCTGGAAGCTGCCCATCATCTTCGTATGCGAGAACAACCACTACGGCATTTCGATGAGCCAGGACAGGCACCAGGCCATAAAGGACGTAGCAGACCGCGGCGCGGCCTACAACATCCCCGGCATCGCGGTTGACGGCAACGACCCCCTGGCCGTCTACGAGGCGGCCGCCGAGGCCGTGGCAAGGGCGCGGGCCGGCAAGGGCCCGACGCTGCTCGAGTGCAAGACCTACCGCCAGCGCGGCCACTTCGAGGGCGACCCCGCGACCTACAAGCCCAAGGAGGAGCAGGCCTCCTGGATGGAAAAGGACCCCCTGCCGCGCTTTGCGGCCTTCCTCGTGGACAACGGCGTCTGCTCCGCCGACGAGGTAGCAGCGATAGACGCCCAGGTGGCCAAAGAAGTGGAGGACGCCATCGCCTTTGCCGACGCCCAGCCCATACCGAGCCTGGAGAGCGCGGTCGTGGACGTCTATTCCGACATAGTTGAGGAGGTGCGCGAGAGATGACGATGATGACTTACGGCGAGGCCATCCGGGAGGGCATGAGCATCCGGATGCGCGAGAACCCGAACGTGGTCCTGTTCGGCGAGGACGTCGGCGCCTTCGGCGGCTGCTTTGGAGTCTCTGCGGGTATGTTTGACGAATTCGGCCCGGAGCGGGTGCGGGACACGCCCATCTCCGAGGGCGCCATCATAGGCTGCGCGGTCGGCGCGGCGGCAACGGGCCTGCGGCCCATAGCCGAGCTCATGTTCTGCGACTTCCTCACGGTCGGTATGGACCAGCTCGTGAACCAGGCGGCGAAGATGCGCTATATGTTCGGCGGCAAGATCTCCATGCCCATGGTTGTGCGCTTGCCCGCGGGTGCGGGCACGGGCGCCGCAGCGCAGCACTCGCAGAGCCTCGAGGCCTGGCTGACCCACGTCCCCGGCCTCAAGGTCGTCTACCCCTCCTGCGCACAGGACGCCCTGGGCCTCATGCTCGCGGCCATAGACGACGAGGACCCCGTTATGTACTTCGAGCAGAAAACGCTCTTCGGCGTCAAGGGTGAGGTCACGAGCCTCGAGCCCATCCCCCTGGGCAAGGGCCGTGTGGCGAGGCCCGGCTCCGACCTCTCCATCATCACATATGGCAAGCAGGTATACGACGCGCTGGAGGCCGCCGACAAGCTCGCCGGCGAGGGCGTGGACGTCGAGGTCATCGACCTGCGCAGCCTATACCCGCTGGACAAGGAGCTTATCGGCGAGACCATCGCCAAGACGCACAAGGCCATCGTCATCACCGAGGAGGTCAAGCGCGGCGGCTACGGCGGCGAGATAAGCGCGATAATCGGCGAGGAGTTCTTCGACTACCTCGACGCGCCCGTAATCCGCATCGGAGCGCTGGACACACCGGTGCCCTTCGCCCCGAATCTTGAGCAGTACTACATACCCAACGCCCAGGACATCCTGGTCGCGGCGAAGAAGCTGTTCTAAGGCAGGCAAGGCGAGGCCCGCAGGCGCTCACTGGGTACCTGCGGGCCGTTTTTTGAGAGGTGCTGCGTATGAAAAGGACCATCGGCGTCATTGCCAACCCCGCGTCCGGCAAGGACATCCGCCGCCTCGTCTCCTATGCGACGACGATAGACAACAACGAAAAGGTGAACATCTGCAAACGGATAGTGCTCGCGGCCCAGGGCCTGGGCATAGAGCGTGTACTGTTCATGCCCGAGACCTTCATGATAGGCTGGGCGGTGCGCGAGGGGCTCGAGAGCGACGGCGTGCTCAGGGCCGAGGTCGGGCTGCTGGACTTTGAGATCGAGGCGACCCAGGAGGACACAACTCGGGCGGCGCGTATGTTTGAGCAGATGGGGGTCGGCTGCGTGGTAGTCCTCGGCGGCGACGGCACGAGCCGCGCCGCGGCCAAGGGCATAGACAGCGTGCCGCTGTTGTCTGTATCCACCGGTACGAACAACGTTTACCCGACGCTTATGGAGGGCACGGTGGCCGGCATGGCCGCAGCCTCGGCTGCGCTCATGCCAGAGCCCTATGCCTGCTGCATACGCGACAAGCGCATAGAGGTCAGGGTGAACGGCCGGCTGCGCGACATCGCGCTCATAGACGCCGTCGTCTCCGACGACTTTTTCGCGGGCGCGAGGGCCATCTGGGACGCGGAGCGGATGCGGCTGATAGTGGCCTCGCGCTGCCACCCGGCGACGATAGGTTTTTCCGCTGTGGCGGGTGTCTGCGGACAGGTAGAGGACACGGAGGACAGAGCCCTGGCTGTCGAGCTCGGAGGCGGGGGCGCGGGCAGCGTGGTGGCGCCCATAGCCGCGGGCGTGCTCACCGAGGTGCGCATCTCCGGCGTCCACGAGCTGAGGCTCGGCCAGGAGTTTGGCTTCACCGCCGCGCAGCGGCACATGATCGCCCTGGACGGCGAGCGCGAGCTGCGCGTTGACCCCGGCAACGAGGTCAGCTTCAGCGTACACAGGAACGGCCCCTGGCGGGTGCTGCCCAGAGCCGCGCTCAGCGAGGCCGTAAGGCTCGGTATGTTCCGGCAGAAGAAGGAGGGATCTTAAATGGCAAAACTCGTAGTGATGCCGAAGCTCGGCCTCACGATGACGGAGGGCGCGGTCAGCCGCTGGCTCAAGGCCGAGGGCGAGGCCGTCAGGGAAGGCGAGCCGCTCTTCGAGGTCGAGACCGACAAGCTCACGAACACCATAGAGGCCACGGCCTCGGGCACACTTTTGAAGATACTGGCGAAGGAGGGAGAGACCCTACCCTGCCTGGCCGGCGTGGCCGTCATAGGTGAGGCGGGCGAGGACATTTCCCCGCTCCTGCCCGGCGCGCCTGAGGCCGGGCCGGCGCCCGGTCCTGAGGCGGCCGCGCCCAAGCCCGCCCCGGCGCCGAAGCCGCCCGCCGGCAGGGTCGTGGCCTCGCCTGCGGCCAAGAAGCTCGCAAGGGAGCTCGGCGTGGAGCTGGCCGAGGTGCCCGGCACCGGCCCCGGCGGCAGGATAACGGAGGAGGACGTCAAAAAGTTCAAGGCTGCGCCGCCCCCGCCGCCCGCAGAGCCCGGCCCCAAGGCCAGCCCGCTCGCCGCCAAGGCCGCGGCCGAGCTCGGCCTCGAGCTGAAGGACGTCCCACACAAGGGCGGGCGCATCCTCGCCGCCGACATCCTCGCCGCCGCATCCAGGGGCGCCGCGCCGGAAGCCCAGCCGCGTGAGGAGACCAAGCCCATGACCGGTATGCGCCGCGCCATAGCCAGGAATATGCACAACAGCCACATGACCAGCCCCACCGTCAGCTTCAACCTCGGCTGCGACGTCTCCGAGCTTGCGAAGTTCCGGCAGAGGCTCAAGGCTGAGGACATAAAGGTCAGCTACACCGACATCCTCGTGAAGCTGACGGCTCTGGCCCTGCGCGAGTTCCCGCTGCTCAACTGCTCTGTGGACGGGGACAATATCATCTACAAGAACTACGTGAACATCGGCGTCGCCGTGGCGCTGGATAACGGCCTTGTCGTGCCGAACGTGCCGGACGCCGACATGAAGAGCCTGCGTGAGATCTCCGCCGAAGTGAAGGAGCTGGCCAATCTCGCACGCACGGGCGGCCTGCCCATGGACAGGCTCAAGGGCGGCACCTTCACGATAACCAACCTGGGTATGTACGGCATAGAGAGCTTCACGCCGATAATCAACCAGCCCGAGGTGGCCATTCTGGGTGTCAACACGATAGAGGACAAGGTGGTGGTCGTGGACGGCGAGATTTGCGTGCGGCCCATACTCAACCTCTCACTGACGGCGGACCACAGGGTCGTGGACGGTTCGGTGGCGGCGCAGTTCCTGCAGAGGCTCAAGAAGCTCATAGAGTGCCCGGCGCTGGCGCTGGCATAGGAGGCGCGTATGGCAAAGGAGATTGTAATGCCGAAGCTCGGCCTGACCATGACCGAGGGCACGATAGAAAGCTGGTACAAGAAGGAGGGCGAGGCGGTGCAGGAGGGCGAGAAGCTCTTCTCCGTCTCGACGGACAAGCTGACGAACGACGTGGAGGCCACTGCCTCCGGCGTGCTGCTGAGGGTACTTGTCGCCGCGGGCGGGACGGTGCCCTGCCTGACGCCTGTTGCCGTCATAGGCGCACGGGGCGAGAGCGTCTCTCCCGTCCCGGCGGCTGCCGGGCACCCCGCCGAGGCGGAACCCGGGTCCTCGGAGGGCGGCGGCGTGCTCGTTATAGGCGGCGGCCCCGGCGGCTATGTTGCGGCGATAAGGGCCGCGCAGCTCGGCGCCAAGGTCACGCTCATAGAGTGCGCCGAAATAGGCGGCACCTGCCTCAACCGGGGCTGTATGCCCACCAAGGCGCTGCTGCACAGCTCCGAGGTCTACGAGCTTGCCACAGGCTCCGCCGGGATAGGCATCATAGGCAGGGACGTAGCAGTGGACTGGGCGCAGGTGCAGGCTACGAGGCAGTCGGTCTCGGACAAGCTCACGGGCGGCGTCAGGGCGCTGATGCGTGCGAACAGGATAAGCGTCGTGGAGGGCGAGGCCCGCTTCACCGGCCCCAAGACCGTCACGGCGGGCGGTAAGGAGTTCCGGCCCGACAAGATAATCATCGCCGTGGGCTCGAGGCCCGTGCTGCCGGGCATACCGGGGCTCAGGGACTGCCCCGCAGTCATAGACTCCACCGGCGGCCTCACGCTCGACCACATACCGGAGAGCATGGTGGTCATAGGCGGCGGCGTAATAGGCGTGGAACTGGGCAGCGTATACCGGCGCTTCGGCACGAAGGTCACGGTGCTGGAGCTTCAGCCGCGCATACTCCCGCAGATGGACGGCGAATTGGCCGAGCTCGCAAAGGCGCAGCTCATCTCCGAGGGCATGGACGTGCGCACCGGCGCGCGGGTCACGAGCGTGGACACCACGGCAAAGGGCGCGGCGGTGCACGCGGAGATAGACGGCCGCGACAACGTGTTCGAGGCCGAGAAGGTCCTCGTCTGCGTCGGCAGGAGCCCGAACCTCGAGCCGCTGTGCCTCGAGAAGGCCGGGATAGCCGTGGAGGACGGCTTCATAAAGGTGGACGCGCACCTCGAGACCAGCGTCAAGGGCGTTTACGCCGTCGGCGACTGCTCCGGCAGGCTCATGCTGGCCCACGCGGCCATGGCGATGGGCGAGGCCGCGGCGGAGAACGCCATGGGCGGCGACGCGGGCTTTGACGCGGACATGAGCCCCGCCTGCGCCTACGTCGGCCCCGAGATAGCGGGCGTCGGCTACACCGAGGAGCGCGCCAAGGAGCTGGGCATAGAGTACATCGTCGGCCGCTTCCCGACCAGCGCCAACGGCCGAAGTCTGGTCGCCGGCTGCACGGGCGGCATGATAAAGGTCCTGGCCGGGCCGAAGTTCGGCGAGATCCTGGGCGTGCATATCCTCGCGCCGAGCGCGACGGAGCTCATCGAGGAGGCCGCGCTGGCGATAAGGCTGGAGGCGACGCTCGACGAGCTGACGGACACCATCCACTGCCACCCGACGGTGGCCGAGGCGCTGCGCGAGGCGGCGCTGGCGGCGCAGAAGCGTGCGATACATATCCCGAACAAGAAGTGAAAGGAGGCATAGAGATGCTGAACGCGGCGTTCATATTCATAGCTCCGGGCGCAGACCCGGCAAAGGACCGCGGGCTTGTCGAGACCCCGTCGGTGCGGCTGACGAGCATAGGCGTATCGACCTACGAGCAGGGCGCCGCCGCGGCGGCCGAGATGGCGGAAGCTGGCTGCGGCGCGATAGAACTCTGCGGCGGCTTTGGCATAAGGGGTACCTGGCTGGTGGAGCAGGCGGTAAACGGCAAAGCCCGCGTCGGCGCCGTCCGCTTTGACCTCCACCCCGGCCTCGACAACAAAAGCGGCGACGAGCTGTTCTAACCCCGCCGCCGGAAAACAAAAAAGCCTTGAAACGGAAGTGAACCGCCCCAGATTGTGCGGACAGTACAAAAAGCCTCAATGTAGGGAAGAAAGCCTCAATGTAGGGAAATATGAAGTTTTAAGCGGAGTGGCGCAGCGTGAGCGGCGCCACTCCAGTTTTTAGCTGGATGTGCTCGTGGTTGTAAAAATCGATTTAGCGGTCAATCATCTCAGCGCATGGCCAGGCGGATGGTGTCCAGCACCAGATTTAACGTCTGCTGTGTTCCGGTCTTGTAGGCAACGATGCTGTTGTCGTAGAGATCGACAGGTACAGTACACCCTGCTTGGTGTGGATGTAGGAGATGCCTGTTACCCATTTGCTGTTGGGCTTGTTCGCATGGAACTCGAAATCGTTGATGATTTTTATGATTACGAGTCCACTTTTGGCGATATAGAAGACGTGGCATACGCATCCCTTTACTCTGCAATATGCCCGCCGATCTTTAAAGGACCGTTCAGCGGTAAGGAAAACCGGCTGCGATGGTACGGGAACTATCTTCTGGAATTGCAGAAAGAGTTCAAAGAGCTTATTGAGTTCTTCTATGACGAAGATTTTCATCCTGAAATATTAGGACACCTCTATCCCAGTGAGCGCCTTGCAATATACCGCCAGGCACACGACCTTCCGACATTTTTCGACCGCCGTGAAGAATTGTCCATTTCAAGAAATGTCATGGGCGGACATGAAATGCCCTTCGGAATGACTACCGATGAACTTGTTTCCTACATAAAAAATGAATCTGACTCCGAACAAAGAGCAAGAAGCATTTGCGGAAGAAATCGGTATGCCGGTACGAACATTGATGATTCATCTCCAGCATCCGTTTTTTATGAGCGTAAAATATGATTTCAGCTCGATATCTCAGATACTTGAGCTGGAATTTACAAAAATGCTGGAGCAAAATGTCCGATTCCGTAAGTGTAAGCGCTGCGGTAAGTATTTCATTATGAAGGGCAACTATGACACTAATTACTGTGACCGTATTGCCGAAGGCGAAACCCGTACATGCCAGGAACTGGCAGCAATAGAAAACTACCGGGCAAAGATTGCGGATAACAAAGCTATCCCAATCTACAACAAGTATTACAAGAGATACGCCGCACGTGTAAAAGTCCGTCAGATCAAAGAGGACGATTTCAAAAAGTGGAAATATCAGGCGATGTCCAAGCGTGATGAATGCTCCGACGGGAAAATCACCCCCGAGGAGTTCACCGAATGGATGGAAGCTGCCTTCCCGAACAGAAAGCCCAAAAAATGAAAATATCCCTCCCGTGAGAAGCTTCAATGCTCCGCACAGGAGGGATTTTCACATATTCAGTTTATTGTAATATAGGCACTCCGCAGTCTAAAAGATATTGATATATCGCATCATAGAAGAGGAAAAGGAGACAGACACTATGAAAACACGCGAAGAACTTAATGCTCTCAAGAAAGAGGTTGAAGCGCTGAATCAGAAGCTCGCGGAGCTGACCGAGGAAGAACTGACACAGATCGCAGGTGGTATCAGCGGTATTTCCATGGCGGAAGGTACGGCCGGAGCGTATGGAGGATCAGACGATTCCGGAAAAACAACGACGGCTACCGGAGAAATAGTTGACGATTGTTCAATGGGAGTGGCTATACCCATGTCCTGGCCAAATAGTCGCTTGTATCTTGGAAAAACGATACTGATCAATTATGGCGGAATGACGGTGCTTGCAAAAATAAATGACATAGGCGCTCTGATCGGCAGAGATCTTGATTTGCAGCCGGGTGTTTTCAGGTCTTTTGAATTTAAATCCTGTGCAGACTGGGGCATTCGTTCGATCAGTTATCGCGTTTTATAGTATATTGCTGACACGCAAAAGATTTCATCGTCGGAAAGACTTTGAGGCCATGTTATAAGCTTACTTTTCAAGGTTCCGTTGCAAAATGCAGATTTTACAGCGGAACCTTTTTGGCAAGGCTTTGCCATAAATGCCGTAAAATCTTTCTGTCAAAAGAAATACACGCTTTACCTATTCTCGTGATAGACTTCTTTCCAACGAGATCAGCGTATTTGAGTGTTACTGCCATGCTGCAGTCCTTTTGCTGTGATACAGAGTGAGAAGTGTTTTTGTTTCTCCGCTGTATCTCAGGATAGAATTGAGCGACGGAGAGCTAAATAATTTTTATACATGGCCTGATAGGATCTCCCGCTTTCGGGAGTCGGTGTGTAAACACGGCTGATCCGGCCGCTCATGCCTCTGGCAGCGGAGGGAACATCCGGATACAGCCCGGCAGACGCCGCAGCATAGATGGCCGAACCGAGGGCTACGGTCTGTTTTTCGGCGCACACTTTCAGGTCACAGTTCAGAATATCCGCGTAGATCTGCATCAGGAACGGATTTTTCCACGACATCCCTCCGGAACAGATGATCTCGCGAATGGGAACGCCATGCGCTTTGATATGCTCAATAATTGCTTTGGCTCCAAAGGCGGAGCCCTCGATGAGACAACGATAGACCTGCTCCGGTTTCGTGGACAGGGAAAAGCCGCTTATGACACCGGTGAGGCTCAGATCGATCGGCACAGACTTGCTGCCGTTGAACCACGCGAGACACAGAAGCCGCTCATCGGGGCCGCTTCTTTCGGCCAGCCGGGAAAGGTATTCGTGGACGCTGATCCCTTCTTCCTTTGCTTTTCGCTCACAGGAACCCGGAAGAGCATTTTCCATATACCATTGCAGCATATCCCCCGTGCCGGGCTGCCCTGCGGCATGACACAGAAGCCCCCGGTATATACTGTCGGGCATGCTGGCACAGATGCCTTCAACGGGTGTATCCCGTTCATCCAGAAGCATGAACGAGGTAGAAGTGCCCAGAACCATCATCAGTACGCCTGCCTCGCAGATCCCGGACCCGGGGATACCGGCATAGCCGTCCATTTGGGCGGCGGTGATTACGGTGCCGGGTGCAAGGCCGGTGAGGGCGGCCATAGTTTCAGAAACTTCAGCGGCTGCTTCACCGGGAAAGCAGATGCACTGACTGCGGCCGGTCATTTTGGCGTAATATCCCGAACCGAAGCCGCGCTCTGCCGCATCGAAATATTCCTCCGGAGGAAAGCCGCTCGCCTCTGACCACATGGCCTTGCAGGCAAGGAACGTTCTGCTGCGGATTTCCTGCCCGGCGAGGAGACTGACGATCCAGTCTCCCAGCTCCAAAAAGGTATCGGTGGCATCAAACAGCTGCCTGTCTTCCCGAAAACATTCCAGAACCTTGGATACGAAAAACTCCGCCCCGATCTCTCCGCCCACCGAATCCAGCCAAGGAAGCCGGAATTCTCTGGCCGCGCGGGTCAGGTCTGCCGCCTCTTTGAAAGCGGCATGATGCTTCCACATTTTGGGCCAGGCGTGGATGCGGGCTTTGTATTCTTCTTTTTTGCACAGAGGAACACACTCTTTGTCCACTGCTAATACCGTGCTTGCCGTGGCGTCAACGCCCACAGCCGCTACAGCTTCGGGGTCAACGCAGCTCTTTGCAAAAAGCTCCCGCAGAACGAAAACCAGTGCCTCACGGTAATCGTCCGGGTCTTGCAGGCACCACTTTTCAGACAGGCCCGGCAGATCTTTACATGGGGCGGTGATGATGGCATGGGGATAGGCATACTCCGCCTCACAAAGCACGGAGCCGTCCCTGCTGCCCGCAAGAATTCCCCGGCAGGACAAGGATCCAAAGTCCAGTCCTATCACATAAGGGCCTCGTTTATTTTTCTCCGCTGTCATAGAACCCCCGATTTTCTTTTCCTATGAAATGAAATGAGAAATACGTTGCTCCGATTTTGAAATCACTCAAAACTGGAGCTTTTTTATAAAATGGCGTTTTGGCCTGTCAGCGTTTTCTGGAGCTCGTGCGCAGGGAGCTGATGCACGCTGTAGCCGCATCGGCTGCACAGAGCGGCTGCCGTACCCGCGGCCTGACCGACGGCCATGGCGGTAGCCTGCACGCGAATGCTCGCATGGGCAGCGTCGTCTGCGGAAATAGCGCGCCCGCAGACTATTACATTGTCTGCTTCCGGGGAGATCAGAGATCTGTACGGAATGTATCCCGCCTCGGAGAGCTCCTGAAGAACCTGAGAGCTTCCGTCTGCACAGTGCATATCAATGGGATGGGCGTTTCTGGCTACAGAGTCTTCAAAATGTTCGGCCCGCATAAGCTCGTCTCCGGTCAGCGTGTGCACGCCGACCAGATGCCGGCCCTCGCGTATTCCCGCGTTAACTGCGGAAGCGGAGATCGAGCAGTTTTTAAACTCCGGATATTTGTTTTTCAAAATATCGAGCAGCCTGAACATGTCCTCACGCATTTGAAATTCGGCAGTCATATAGTCCCGGGCGTTCAGTGAGGTCGAATTGCTGCGGGTGATGTTGACTGCCAGCCGGTCTCCACTCAGCATGGTGTTGAACCACGGACCGCCGAACTGAGGAGCTTTCTGCTCCGAATACAGACCGTCCAGATAATCGTGGATCTCCGTGTTGAGCGAGTGCGTGCCTTCTTTCCCCGTGTGATGGATACTGTCACGGAGCAAAGGGGTGGATGTGTCCACGCCGATAAGCTCAAAACACAGAGAAAGAGGCTGCGGGGTCTGATTGGTGCGCGTGGAAATCCCTGCCATGGAACAGATATTTCCGTTTCCGGTCGCATCAATAAAGTGTTTCCCGCGGATCTCAAACGGGCCCTCATTGCCGACAGCGCGAATCCCGGTTATCAGCTTCCCGTCTCTGAGCACCTCGGATACGAGAGAGTTGGTGTATACAACAACACCGGAATCCAGTACCATTCGCTGGGCGATCAGCTTGTAGTACTCCGTGTCAACGGAGATATGTCCTTTAGGCATTTCGGCAAAGGCAGCCCCGTGCCGCTCCATTTCCTGCTCAAACTCCCACGGTATGCCGCCAACGACCCGACTGCCGTTTTTGAAGAAGCCGCTGATCGGTACAACGAGTCCCGCGGTGGCTGTCCCGCCGAAAAACCCGAATCTCTCTATAAGTGCAGTACGGCATCCGAGTCTTGCCGCCGCCACAGCCGCGACCCAGCCAGAAGGCCCCCCGCCGCATACGATCACATCGTAAGACTCGGGAAGACCGGACGATTTTTCCACAAATGCCATGAAAGTTTCCTCCTGCACACTCAATTCGGAGATATTTATAGCACATTGAATATAATAAGTCAATTAAAACGTTCCAAATATTAATTACTTGCTATTATTCACTTTTTGTAGTTTAATAACTAAGAAGTGCACAGTCGCACCCGTTTCGGGCACGCGGCACGGATCAGCGCACAGGGAAAAATGTCACTTATTCATAAAAAGGCGGAAGCCCTTTTGTGCAAATTGCAGAAAAAGCAAAATAATATTGACTTTTGGAATGTTCCAAAAAAGAATTAAAACGAAAAGAGACTATACTATGGTGACAATTTGGGATGTTGCGGCGGATGCCGGCGTATCTAAGAGCACAGTATCGTTAGTTCTCAACAGCAGTCCTCTGGTAAAGGAGGAAACAAGGCGGCGGGTGATGAAGTCCATCAAGGCGCTGAACTATGTTCCGAACTACAGTGCCAGAAGTCTGATCCGGCGCAGCAACAACAGCATCGGGATCATCCATATGTCCCGCGGCGCCAGAAATACGGATCACCGCTACGAGTGGTCTTACAGCTCCGATTCTTTTACCCACGACGTGGAAGAAGGCGTGTTTCAGGCCATTGCCCAGCAGGATCTGGATCTGTCCGTTATGAAAGACCGGTATGATCTTTCCCATGATATTCACAATATTCCCGGAATCATCAGGAGCCGTCGGGTAGACGGCGCCATCTTCATCGGCGGCTTCGACGACGAGGATGTGGTGGAAGTGATCCGCGGGCTGGACATTCCCGCGGTGCTGGTCGTCTCTTCCTGGGCGGCGGACGGGGTGGATACGGTGTTCCACAGCTCCTATGAGGGCAGCCGTCTGGCCTTTAAGAAGCTCATCGAGACGGGACACAAGCGCATTTGTCTGTTAAACTGTCCCAAAAGCTATTTCCGCGTGTGGCCCGAGCGTGTTCGCGGTGTTCGGGATGCGGCGGCAGAATGCGGGTATGCGCTGGATGAGAGGCTTCTTTTGTCGGCGGAAAAAAATACGCCGCAGAGCGGTTACATGGCTTTCAAAGAACTTCTGAACTCCGGACTGATGCCGGATGCGGTGCTCACAGCGAACAACGAGATGGCCATGGGTCTTCAGCGTTGTCTGTATGAGCTGAACATTCGAATTCCGGAGGATATATCCGTAATCTGCTACGAAGACTCCAGCTTTTGCGGCAATGCGTCACCGGCCCTGAGCGCCGTGAACGTCGAAAAGGAACTGATCGGAAAAACGGCATTTCAATTCCTGCTTAACCGCATCAATGACCCGCAGCATCCGATCCAGACCTTTACCTCCGCGCCCCATCTCATTATGAGAGAGAGCCTCCTTGACCGAAGACAGCTCCCCGTTCCCTGAAAACCTCAAGGGAGTGTTTGAGGCTTGGAACGCTCCAAATATTTCCCTTGTATATTGGAAGGTTTAACCATCTGATAATGTATAATTTGAGAAAGAAGGGTCACAATGAAAAAAGCACTCGCACTGGTTCTGGCTCTCTGCATGATCGCAGCCCTCTGCGCATGCGGCCAGCAGGCTGCTCCTGCAGCATCCGCAGATCCTGCAGCCCCCGCAGCTGAGTCCGAAGGCAAGAAGCCCGAGGACTACGTTGGCACCATCCGCCTCTGGAGCGTCTGGGACGAAGACAGCGGCGCAGCCTCCTGGGTAGAAGAGTTCAACAAGGTTTACCCCAACATCACTTTGGACATCCACAAGTTTTCCAACAGCGGCGACGGTAACGTGCAGCTCGACACCGCCCTCATCGCCGGCGAGGTTGACATTTGCATGAGCTTCGCAGCCGGTAAGCTGGAAGAGCGTGCCACTGCCGGCCTGTTCTACCCCCTGGATGACTTCCTGGCCGAAGCCGGCCTGGACAGCGTTGAAAACTGGGGTCTGGAAGACAACTACGGCGGCAAGATCGTTGCTATCCCCATGGGCGGCAACAATGACCACGTCATCATCAACAAGGATCTGTGGGATGCTGCCGGCCTCGGCGAAATCCCCACCTCTTGGACGATCGACGAGTACTACGATGCAGCCCGCGCCATGAACAAGGTCGCAGCTGACGGCACCGTTGAGGTCTACGGCTGCTCCAACTTCCACTCCATCTACTACTGGTCCATCTTGGCCCGCGGCTTCCTGGGCGATGACTACTACTACACCAAGGATGAAGCCGGCAACCTCGTCAGCAACATCACCAATCAGGCATTTGTCGACGCCTTCAACGTGAACTACAACGCCGATATCGTTGAGAAGATCCAGTATCCTCTGATCACCTACCGCGATGAGGGCATTCAGGCTTACACTCCCTTCATGGAAGGCAAGGTCGCCATGTGCGTGATGACCAACGCCATGACCCGCCGCATCGCCAATACCGATGAGTACACCTTCGACTTCCCCATCACCTACGCTCCCATCCCCACCCTTTACGAGGATCAGGAAGTGAACTACTGCGACGGTATCTACTACTTCATGCATCTGTCCATCGCCAACAGCTGCCCGGATCCTGAGCTGGCATGGCAGTTCGTCAAGTGGTTCAGCACGGAAGGCAGTGCATACTACAGCACCGTCGGCCATATGCCCACCTACAAGAATGTTGACAGAGACTCCATCGTGTCCATCGCCTTCGGCAGCGAAGAGGCCGCCGCAGAGCTCATCGATGTGGAAGCCTACAAGAGAGTCGTTCTCAACTATGACGGCCCCACCTACATCGAGCATGAGTATCTTGGTGCCAGCGAGATCAGCAATGTTCTCAACACCGTCACCATGGACGTGTACCGCGGCAACATGACCATCGAGGAAGGCTTCGAGGCCATGAAGGCTCAGATGGATGCTGCTATTGCAGACGCCAAATAAATAACAGCACTTTACGTTAATCTCATGGGCCCAGCTTTATGCTGGGCCTATGTTTAGAAATGAGAGGTCCTTTTTATGCAGAAACGAAGAGATACTTTGACAGCGTGGCTGTTCCTTGCGCCGGTTCTTTTGCTGTTTTTTACCTTCATTGCTTACCCCATCGTCTTTTCAGGCGCCCTGTCGCTGACCGAGTGGAACTTCGTTTCCGGCCTTTCCGGGATCGAATTCGTCGGTCTGGACAACTTCCAGAAGATGTTCCATGACGAGACCTTCCTCTATGCGTTGAAGAACACTTTGATCTATACCGTTACCATTGTCCCCGTCAGTGTGGTACTCTCACTGATCCTGGCGTATCTTCTCAACGACAAGGTCTATCTGAGAAAGACTCTCCGCCTCCTCTTTTTTATTCCCTACATATCCAACACCGTGGCGCTTGTCACTGTTTTCAAGTTCATGTTCCGCAGCGACGGCCCCGTGAACCTTTTCCTCAGCAAGCTGGGAATGACGGAACTGCCCCAGTGGTTCTCCAATCCCAACCTTACCAAAGTGCCTATTATCATCCTCGTCATCTGGACCAGTATCGGCTATCAGGTGCTGATATACATGGCCGCACTGCAGGATGTTCCCACCTCACTCTATGAGGCGGCCGAGATCGACGGTACAACTCCCTGGCAGAAGTTCAGAAAGATTACCGTCCCTCTGATCTCGCCCACGACCTTCTACCTGATCGTAATTCGGACTATCGCTGTTTTCAAGCTGTTCACTGCCGTCAAGATCATGACCGCTGGCACGACCGAGCGAAGCAGTACCACCATCGTTGCGGAGGTCTACCGACATGGCTTCAGCAACTATGACTTCGGCTACGCCAGTGCCATGTCCTGGATCCTGTTCCTCATTATTCTGACCATCACCCTCATTCAGCTCTGGGTCCAGAAAAAATGGGTGCAGTACTGACCGAAAGGAGCGAACAGATGAAGCATACCAATATACGCCGCAAGGTGATCACCACGGTTATACTTCTCGCCGTCGGTATTCTCTTCCTCCTGCCTCTGCTGTGGATGATCTCTTCCTCCCTCAAGCCGGGCTCGGAGGTCTTCTCCACGAACTTTACTTGGATCCCCTCCAAATTTGTCTGGAAGACCTATGAGCAGGTCTTAACGAGCAAGTCCGTTCCTTTCCTGAATATGATCAAGAACTCTCTTGTCCTTGCCACTGCCACCATCGTGGGCCAGCTTCTTGTTTCGTCTCTTGCGGCCTATGCCTTTGCCTGCATCGATTTTAAGGGAAAGAATATCGTATTCATCATGCTGTTGGGCGCCATGATGATCCCCTCGCAGGCGACTCTGATCCCTCGCTTTACTCTTTTCAACTCTATGGGCCTGTATAATACCCACTGGGCTCTGCTCCTGCCTTCCTGGTTCAGCGTCAGCGCCGTGTTCCTGCTGCGGCAGTTCTATAAGAAGATTCCCCGCGATCTGGTGGAGGCCGCCGTTATTGACGGCGCAGGTCACTTTCGTATCTGGTGGCAGATCATGATGCCGCTGACCAAGACCGCTATGGTCTCCCTCACCATTCTGGCCTTTATCGGATCCTGGAACGACTTCCTTACACCTCTGATCTTCCTGACGGACAAGGATCTGTTTACGGTATCCCTTGGTATCAACCTCTACAACTCCATGGAGCAGGATCTTATCAACAAGGTCATGGCTGCTGCGACTGTGGGTACGGTTCCCGTCATTTTGATATTTAGTATCTTCCAGAAGCAGTTCGTGGAAGGCATTACCACCAGCGGTATCAAGAGCTGATAAAGGAGAAGTCATGAACGAAGCTGTTAAGAGTTTTATTGATAATAAAGCAGCTGATATGCGCGAGACGCTGCGCACGCTGGCTCTGATCCCGGCACCCAGCGGGATGGAGCGGGAGCGAGCCCGCTTTTGCGCGGACTTTCTCCGCAATGCAGGCGCTGCGGAAGTCCGCAGGGACCGTGTGGGCAACCTGATCTGCCCTCTGCGTCCGGGCAGAAGCGGAAAGTGGATCGTTTTTTCGGCGCACATGGATACTGTCTTTCCCCTTGAGACCCCGCTTTCCATCAAGGAAGAGGGTGACCGCTGGGTCTGTCCCGGCATCGGGGATGATACGGCTAGTCTGGTAGTGCTGCTGTACGCCGCCAGGTTCATTCTGGAAAATGCCACGGAAGAGACCGAGCACGGTATCCTCCTTCTGGCTACGATGGGCGAGGAGATCGGCAGCGTTGGCGCCAAAGCCTTCACCGATGATTTCGGCGCGGAGAACATGGCCTTTTTCTACAGCTTTGACGGTAATTTCCGAAGCATTTATCCAAACGTGGTCAACCGGGAGATGTACCGGATCCATGTGAACACCCCCGGCGGCCATGCGCTGGGAGCTTACGGCAGTCCCAACGCCATTGAAGAGCTGGCGAAGCTCCTGCAGGCTGTCTGCGGCCAGTGCCGTGAGTATGTGGCTTCCATCCATGAGGGCCGCAACGCCTTTAATGTAAACACTGTTTCCGGCGGTACGGGCAACAACATCGCCGACCATGCCGTCGCAGAGATGCAATTTCGATCCAACCGCCCCGAGCGGGTGGAGACCATGGTGAGCTTTGTGAAGCAGTATGTGCAGACCCACGGCACCGACAAGATCCGCTTCACCGTGGAGCCATATGGCGACGAAGCATTCTGGAACACAGTGCCGGACGGGTGCATTGCCGAATACGGACAGAAGCATCTGAAGCTGGTGCAGAGTCTCGGTGTGGATGCCCATCTGTCGCTCTCCGCCACGGACTGCCGCTATCCTATGCACAAGGGCGTGCCGTCTCTCTGCATGGGTATGGCGCTGGCCTATGACCCGCATACTCTGCGCGACAGCGTGGTGCCCGGGAGCCTGCCCAAAGGGCTGGAGATCCTGCTGGCCATTTTTGAGATGAACGGCCTTATCTGAAGCATTGAGGAGTGCAGGTGTGAACGAGGAGAAAAGGGCAGGAGCTCTTGACCGAATAAACATGATACTGGACAGCCTGCTTGTGGCTATTCTGTGGTTCCTGTGCTGCCTGCCCATTGTCACAGCGGGTCCTGCCAGCGCGGCAGCCCTGTCCTTCTATATGGGCGTGGACAAAATTACCGGCAGCAGCTTTAAGCGCTATTTCCGCGCTTTCGGCAACAGCTTCAGACCGGGCTTCGCGGTCTGGCTGGTATTTCTGCTGCTGTTCGCCGTTCTGGGGGCCGATGTATATCTGTGCTGGACGGTCATGCAGGGAACCGCGGCGGCGGTCATGAAGATCATAACCGTGGTTCTGGCCTCCGCAACACTGAGCTTTTACAGCGTGAGCGTGGGCGTGATCGCCCGCTTCCGCGTGAGCTTTGCACAATGCTTCCGCGACACGCTCCTTTTTATCATGCAAAAGCCGGGACAGGCGATCGCGATCACCCTGCTGACCGCGGTATGCATCGCGGGCGCCGCAATGCTGTGGCCGTTGGCTTTTCTTGCGGCGGCGCCGTGCTTTTACCTCAAGAGCAGATGCTTTGACAGACTCTTTGCCGACTATCTTAAATCACAGAAAGAAAAGGAAATCAACAGGAAATGATCTATGTGACCCCCGAACAGTCACCGCTTGTCATGCGCTATCAAAAGGTGCTCCGATCGGCTCAGGGAATGGCAATCTGGGGTGATCTGGCCTTCGTGCTGCATCATACCGGTTACTGCGCCGTGTACGATCTGGAAAGCCGCTGCGAGACATGTTTGACGCAATTTCCGCTCGGATCGTATAATGACGGTGTCCCTTCAGCGGAATATACGAACCACTCCAATCAGTGCATGTTCAGCGGGACCTGCCTTGACGGGAATCCCATTCCGCTGCTGTATGTCACTGCCGGAAATCATTTCGGTGAGGACGAAAACGGCTATTACTACCGCTGCGCGGTGGAGAACATTGTTCTGAACAGGGACGAAGAAGGAAACGTAAGCGGCAGCAGCACTCTCATCCAGACCATCAGCTACAAAAATGACGGCATTGAGGATACGCCTTTTGAGTCACCGTGCTTCGGCTGCCCGGCGTGGTTTGCGGACAGCGAGAAGGACTACCTTTATATTTTTTCCGCCCGCTACCGTACGACGGCGGAGTTTCTTCCGTTCTATGAGAAAAATCGTTATATCATTACCAAATTCAAACTCCCGTCCCCGACGGAAAGCAGCTTTGTGCTGCTGCATCCGAAGGATATTCTCGACCAGTTCCTGACCCCCTTTGATATCCTCTTCACGCAGGGCGGGACCCTGAAGGATGACAAAATCTATTACACATTCGGTCTCGGAAACGAACAATATCCGTTGGGAATGCGTGTATTTGACCTGAAAAACAAATGTATCTGTCAGGAATACGATCTAACGGGAAGTAGCTTCGGAGCAGAAGAAATCGAATCCTGTGCGTTCTATAAGGGAGAACTGCTGTGCAACACCAATGCGCCGGTGGGCGGCATTTATTCTCTCGGCTCACTTCATATAGAATAGATAAGGATAATATGTATGGAAAAAGAAAATCAGTATGACGTAATCGTTGCCGGAGGCGGGCCTTCCGGCATCGCTGCCGCTGTGTCGTCAGCCAGATTGGGAGCAAGAACGCTCCTTCTTGAGCGCTATGGGATCGTCGGCGGCATGATGACCTCCGGCTATGTGAACCCGATCCTCGGCCTTGCGGAGCCGGGCACCATGCGCGACGAGGTTTTGGATATGCTCGGAGCTACATGGATCGAGACCAGAAACGGCAAGGAAATGAGCGTCGATACCGAGCAGGCGAAATACCTTCTTCTGAAATTCCTGAAAGACGCCGGTGTGGAAATTGCCCTGCAAACGCCTGTGGTGGACGTTATAAAAGAGAACAATGCTCTCAAGGGCGTTGTGGTCAGCACCCAAAGCGGATTGAAAACGATTCTCGGCAGGGTCATCGTCGATGCGACCGGCGACGGCATGGTTGCCGCATTGTCAGGAGCGGAGTGGGAAATGGGACGGGAGCAGGATGGGAAATGCCAGCCTACCTCACTTGAATTCACTGTTACCGGCGTGGATGAAGAGCGCGGCTTTACCTGCTGGGGCGGTACCGATCCCGTCAAGCTGCCCAACGGTATGAAATATGCCGATTTCTGCAAGCAGAAGAATGCAGAGGGCGAGCTTCCGGAGAGCGTATCCATCGTCCGGCTGCACCGCACCGCCGCTCCCGGGGAGAGAAGCGTTAACGCTACACAGGCTAACGGCTACAATACGCTGACTGTATCCGGTGCCTTTGAAGCGGAGTATGAACTTCGCGGCCAGATCAATACGGTTATCGATTTTCTGAGGAAATATGCCCCCGGCTTTGAAAACTGCAGACTCAAGGCGACCGGCAGCACACTGGGCGTGCGGGAAAGCAGACGCATCATCGGCGACTATGTCATCAATGACGAGGATGTGGAAACCGGCACCCGGAAAGACGATGTGGTGGTACATAAAGCATGGTTTCTCATTGATATTCACAATCCCAGCGGCGGCGGACAGGCGGAAGGCCACTCTCAGCCTGCCATTCCCTATGATATTCCGTACAGAAGCCTTCTCCCGGTGGGACTTGAAAACATTCTCACCTGCGGACGCTGCATTTCCGGAACTCACAGGGCTCACGCAAGCTACCGGGTGATGGGCGTCTGCCTTGCCACCGGTCAGGCGGCGGGCATTGCCGCAGCCCTCAGCGCAAAAGAGGGTGTTACTCCGAGAGCGCTCGATATTAAAGCCCTCCAGTCGGCTTTGATCGAAGCCGGCGCGGTCCTGTTTGACAAATAATACAGAAAAAAGAGCAGGTATGATCCTATGAAAAAAACGATCCTTTGCTACGGAGATTCAAACACATGGGGATACACTCCCCGCACCGGAGTCCGTTATGATGAGAATACCCGCTGGACCGGCAGACTCCAGAAGGCGCTGGGCGGCGATTATAAGGTGGTTGAATGCGGCATGAACGCAAGGACCACATCCTTTGACGACCCATTCAAGGAATACTTAAACGGCAGAAAGGGACTGATCTGTGCTCTGATGGAGAACAAGCCCGTAGATATACTGATCATCAGTCTGGGAACAAATGACCTGAAATTCGGCAATGCGTATTATTCCTCGCTGGGCTTTGACGCACTGCTGAGTGAGGCACAGTTCGCGGACGAACGGCATCCGGGTTCATCAAAGATCTACACTCCGGAGAGAAGGATCATTGCCGTTTCGCCCATCCACCTTCATCCGTCACTGGACGGAGAGAATGTCGACAGCACCGTGGCGGGGAGATACAGGGACTCTCTCAGACTGGCGGAGCTCTACAGACCGATCGCGGAAAAACACGGAGCAGAGTTTATCGACGCCGCGCTTTTCGCCGAACCATCGGAGGAAGACGGAGTGCACATGACAGCAGACGGGCACAGGCTGCTGTCAGAGGCAATTTACAGGCATATCATCGGGAAAGGCGAAAAATGAAAAAAGCAGTAATGATCGGCGCCGGACAGATCGGCCGAGGCTTTATCGGAATGCTGGTGGAGCAGGCCGGGTACCATGTTGTTTTCGCCGATATTAATATGGATGTCATCAACGACATCAATACCCGCCATGAGTATACGGTACACCTTATGGACACCGTATGTGTCGAGACGACGGTAAAGAATATTTCCGCCATAAACTCACTTGATCCGGCTCTCGTGGATGAATATGCTGGGTGCGAGCTGATCCTCACCTCCGTGGGGCTCACCGCACTTCCCAAGGTCGCTCCCACCATCGCGAAGGGCATTGCCAAGCGCATGTCCGACGGTGTGACCGACTGTATGAATGTGATCGCCTGCGAAAACGCGATCCGCGGCTCATCCGTTCTCCGTGCGGAGGTGGAAAAGCACCTGAGCGCAGAGGAAAAGGCCTACATGGAACAGTATGTGGGGTTCCCCGACTGCGCCGTTGACCGTATCATTCCGCCCACCAATACGCCTCTCGCGGCGGAAGTGTTCGTGGAGCGGTATCATGAGTGGGATGTGGAACGCGGCGGCTTCAAGGGCGAGGTACCCGTGATCGCCGGCATGGAAATCGTGGACGACCTGACCGCTTATCTCGAGCGCAAGCTGTTCACCCTCAACGGGCCCAACGCCGTTACTGCCTGCTACGGCTGGCTCAAGGGCTATGAGACCATCAATGAGTCCCTTGCCGATCCGGAGATCTATGACGAAGTGCTGGGCATGATGGAAGAATGCGGCGCCATGCTGGTCAAACGCCACGGCTTTACGCCGGAGGCCATGGAACGGTACCGTATGTCCCTTATGCAGCGCTTTGTGAACCCTTACATAATCGACAAGTGCGTCCGGGTGGCAAGAGAACCTATTCGCAAGCTTTCTCCTTCTGACAGAATAACCGCACCCATGAACTATGCCCGCGGCTATGGCATCGCCACACCGCACTACTATACCGGCATAGCCCTCGTCCTTCTGTATGATAATCCTGCCGATGAGCAGAGCAAAGAGATACAGAAGCTCATTGCGGAACTCGGTGTAAAGGGCGCGTATGAGAAAATAAGCGGCGTTAAAGCAGACAGTTTTGCCGCAGGAGAAATAGAAAAAGAGTATATTCGACTGAAAGAAAAATACGGGATATGAGCATCACAAACGAAAAAACAGTTATCGGACTGGATTTCGGAACACTTTCCGCCAGGGCTGCGCTGGTATCGTGCTCTGACGGGCAGGTGCTGGCAAGCTCCGAATATGTCTATCCCCACGGCGTGATCGGAGGTGAGCTTCCGAACGGACGCCGGATCCCGGACGAATATGCGCTGGCTGACGCCGCGGATTACAGAGAGGCTCTGGTTCACTGTATCCGGGGCGTTTCCTCCGTTTCAGATATAAGCGGTCTGAAAGGGATATGCGTTGCGGCCACCACCTATACCATGGTGCCGTGTCTGCAGGACGGATTTACCCTCACGGAAAACGGATATGAGAACGAGCCGCACGCTTATATAAAACTCTGGAAGCATCACGGTGCGAAGAAGCAGGCGGACAGAATTGAAAAGCTTCACGAGGCGACGGGCGGACTGCCGACGATAGAAAACTACGGCGGTGCGGTGAACTGCGAATGGGCTCTGCCCAAACTGCTGGAGACCTACGAAGAAGCCCCGGAGATATTCGCTGAGACGTACAGATTTTGTGATCTGGGTGAATGGCTCACATGGCAGCTGACGGGAGAACCGGTCAATTCTCTCTATTCCGCAGGCTTTAAGGGAATGTGGACACCGGAGGAAGGCTTCCCGCAGAGGGACATTCTCAATCAACTGGCAGATGGCTTCGGTGAGGCATTTTACAGTTCTTTCGCAGGGGCTGTTTCAGAATATGGAGAACCCTGTGGGTATGTATCCAGTGAAATGGCGGTATTGCTGGGAATTCCGGAGGGCGTGCCGGTGGCAGCTCCTATCGGCGACGGCAGCGCCCCGGGAGTATGCTTCTGCGTAAACGATCCGGATGCAATAGCGGTGACTCTCGGAACATCTATTGCAATGGCATTTCTAAACGCAAGACATGTCCCTGTTTCCGGAATAAACGGCGTAGTGAAGGACGGAATCGTGCCGGGGTATTACGGATATGATTCGGGGCAGCCTTGCGCGGGCGACATGCTGAACTGGTTTGTCGAAAATCAGATGCCTGAAAGCTATATTCGCGCAGCTCAAAATGAGAAAAAGAATATTTTTGATTTTCTTGCAGAGAAAACAACCAACCCTTGGGATAATCCTCTGACGGTACTGGACTGGTGGAACGGGAATCGGGGAATATTGAACGATTCATCTCTCAAAGGAAGCATATTAGGGTGCACGATGGCAACAAAACCCGAGGATATTTACTGCGCAATGGTTCAGGGAATGGCGTGCGGGACAAGAAAGATCATTGATCATTTGGAACAAAACGGTCTTACCTACCGGAGTATTGTCCTTTGTGGAGGAATGGCAGAAAAGAATCGGTTTATCGTACAGCAGTATGCAAATATCCTGAACCGCCCGGTAAAGATCGCGCAGCAGCGCGGAATAACAGCGCTGAGCGCGGCGATATTTGCCGCAAACGCCGCAGGAGAAGACTTAAAGACGGCGGCCGGCAGGATGGTTTCAGATTCTTTCGTGTTGGTACTGCCGGAGAAACACGAAAAAGAGTATGGGAATATTTATAACAGATGGTGTTTCTACCATGACCTTCTCGGAAACAACAGATATGAGGGAGAAGAATAATCATGAAAATATCGGTACAGATCGGAACTGTCGTATATGAATACGGCTTTGAAAAGGGCTGCCAGCTGATTCGGGACGCGGGCTTTGAGGCGGTTGACTGGAACATTGACAATCTGTGGGATGCACAGCGGATCCGTAACTGAAATCTGAACGGACACTGCTGTCTTGCCGAGTCCTTTGATGCTGCGATGGAGGAGACCGCGTTCGAGCGAAGGCAGATAAAGGAAAACGGTCTGGAGATCACGCAGGCACATGCCCCGTTTCCCGCCTATGTATTCGGGTGCCTGGAGTCGCTGGACTATGCAGTTAATGTATACAAAAACTGTATCCGTCTTTGCGATGAAGTGGAATGCAAGAATCTGATCATTCACGGCATTACAGCTCCGGCGTGGAGCGGAAAAGAGCAGCACGAACTGGCGGACGCACTGAATGATGCGCTTTATTCCGCTCTTGTCCCGGAGCTTCAGAGCAGCAGCGTTTGCGTTTGCCTCGAAAACCTTTTTGTAAAAAGCGAAAGGATCTGCCGTCACGGTGTTTGTTCGGACCCGCACGAGGCGATGAACTGCATCGACAGATATAATGCGCTTGCCGGGAAGGAGTGCTTCGGACTGTGCTTCGATACCGGCCATCTGAATCTGCTGCACGGTGATTTTTACAGATATACCGCTCTTTTGGGCGGACGCATAAAAGCGCTTCATATTCACGATAATGACGGGGAAGACGACGAGCATCTCGCACCGTTTACCGGCAGCATTAACTGGCCTGCCTTTTGCGAGTGCATGAGGAACATCGGCTACAGCGGGGATTTCAGCTTTGAGACCTTTCAGCAGACGACAATGAACAGACTCGGCGATGAGCGCATGGTCACGGCATACCTGAGAACGATCCGTGAAGCGGGAACGCTGTTTCGGGAGCGCATTCTTGCGAAATGAGAGGGAACAAGTATGAACACAGAACAAATCAGAAATATGTCTCTTTCAGAGCTTATCAATATGGGCCCGTTTGAGTGCGAGTGCGGAAAGACCCATTCCGTGGGAACCAGGCGCTGCATCATTGAAAGCGGTGCAATCAGAAAACTGCCGGCACTCCTTGCAGAATGCGGCAGCAAAAAGCCGTTTATCCTCTCGGGTCACGACACCTTTGCCGCGGCAGGCGAAAAGGTCACAGGTGTCCTGAAAGAGTCCGGAATACCGTATTCGAGCTATGTGTTCCTGAAGTCTCCTGTGACGCCTACCGAGCACTCTGTGGGCAGTGCGGTAATGCACTTTGACTATTCCTGCGATGCTGTGATCGGAATAGGCTCGGGCGTCATCAACGATATCGGCAAAATACTGGCTCACGCGACCGGCAGAACCTATATGATCGTGGGTACAGCCCCTTCCATGGATGGCTTTGCATCCGCAACCTCTTCGATGGAGCGTGACGGACTGAAGGTATCGCTGGACAGCACCTTCGCCTGGGCAATCGTGGGCGACACAGACATACTCCGGGAGGTTCCCATGCACATGCTGCGCGCGGGAGTCGGCGATATGCTGGCAAAGTACATCAGCCTTACGGAATGGCGCATAGCCAGTATTCTTGTAGGAGAATATTATTGCCCGGTGGTGGCAGCTCTGGTGGAAAACGCCCTGAACCGGGTAGTCGCTGCGGCTCCGGGTCTTATGAAGCGGGACGAGGAAGCGGTAAAAGCCGTCATGGAGGGCATGGTGATTGCCGGAATGGCGATGAAGTATGCCGGGCTGTCGCGCCCCGCATCCGGCATGGAGCACTATTTCTCTCATATATGGGATATGCGTTCGTTGGCCTTTGAGGGTGCGAAGGCCGACCTGCACGGCATACAGTGCGGCATCGGCACACTGCTGAGTCTCAAGGTGTACGACTATATAAGGACGGTAAAACCGGACAGAGAAAAGGCGCTTGCCTATGTACAGGCCTTCAATCCGGAGGAATGGAACGAAAAGCTGGTTAAATTCATTGGCCCCGGCGCTTATGCGATGGTCGAAGGCGAGAAGCGGGAAGGAAAATACGATCCGGAAAAACACGCGAAACGCCTTGAAGTCATAATTGAGAAGTGGGATGAAATAATGGCGGTGGTGGATAAGCTCCCCAAATATGAGGAAGTTTATAACATGATGACCGCCATGGGTGCTCCCACGGATCCGGGCTATCTCGGGTATAGTGAGGATGCCATCCGTACTACTTTTACCATGACAAAGGACATCCGGGATAAGTATATCGCCAGCCGTTTGCTGTGGGATGTAGGGGAACTTGAAAACGCTGAAGCCAATCTTCTATAATGATTATTCAACCATGAGTAAAACAGGGTACACGCCGATATTCTGACGTGTACCCTGTTTGTTTAGTATCAGTAACAGAGAAAGCGCTTCACTTATTGATGCCAGATGTTATAAGTAATATCTACTGAGGAAACCATAAGCGGGACAAAGCATTATGATAAGCGTAAGCTTGGACTCCTTCTGGAAAGTGTTCATGCGGGTGATATTATCATTTGTTCTGAGCTTTCCCGTCTCGGAAGGAATCTGTTCATGATCATGGAAATTCTTAACCATTGTATGGAAAAAGACTGCAGGCTGTGGACGATAAAGGGAATTGTTAATCATAATCTAATCTGTTTATAATGGACGCACGGTGGCAGGGATTATCCTGCCACCGCACGTCTGTTTGGACCTGATTCTTTTTACAGGGGCGCATGTTTTTCATGCAAGCGCTGCCATAGCATCAAGGCACTTAACAATGAAATTCACAGATTGCTGTTCATTATTTACTTCCGCCAAACGATTTTCACTGAAGTGATCTGTATAATGCGAATGATACTCACATCTTCTTACCTTGCCTAGTTATTGTATATAGTTGCTCCATACGTTGGTCAAGCTCTTCGGCTATTCTTGCGCAATCGGAAAGCTCGTATTTGATTGCTTCGCTTTCAAAAATATCTTTTTATAGCGTGTTTTGTGCTCGGTACTTGCCCACCAGTCCATTGCAATTGTCCTGAACTGCACCTCAACTTTCATATATCGCTTTCTGTCATGAAGGAAAATTGGGGTATCAACGATTAAGTGAAGACTGCGGTATCCGTTTGGCTTTGGATTGCTAATATAATCCTTGCGGGTTATTACATGTATATCATCTTGCTTTTCAAACGCATTGGCAAGCATATAAATGTCAGACGGAAACGAGCAGATAACTCTGACCCCGGCGATATCCGTTATATTCTCTTCTATGCTTTCGACTGTTAACGGGCACCCTTTTCTTGTAATTTTGTCAAAAATGCTTTCCGGTGATTTCAATCTGCTTTTTATGGTTTCAATTGGGTTGCGATCATATTGTATGGACAGTTCTTCATTTAGTATGCGGAACTTTGTTTCTATCGCCATAATGGCGCATCTGTAATATGCCATTAATTCCTTGTATGGCGCAGAACTGTTATCTACCCATTTTTTGAACTCACTTTTGGATAACCGTGTAAGTAATAATTGTTCTATGCTGCCTTCTTCCAGCATGACTGGTTACCTCCGTTTGGACTCGTCATTATTTTTCAAGTGCCTTTATATACGGGGCAATCATGCCCTCTTTCACTTTATTCCCGGCTTTTTTCATAAGCTTTTCGTTAGACATCAGTGCACCGACGAGATACATTTTCATCATCGTACCGCACTTTTTCTGCGGGAAATCGTACTGACCGTGTGATATGTAGAACTTGTGATCCGCCTTCATCATGCTCTGCATGAGCCAGATCAAATCGCGGAATATCTTCATCCCGCCGACGCCGAGAAAGTTGGACGGCTGAACGTAATGATGTTCTGCCGCATAGACGATTTTTGCCGCAAGAGTATCGATGGAACGATCCGTATCCTTTTCATCGGTCGCAATTCCCGCGAGAAAATTCCCTCCGACCTCTGCACGTCCCTCTATGATCGTCTGCAGATTTTTCTCCGCCCGGTAATCGCCGCTGATAATATAGCCGAAAGGCTTTCCCATGGTGACAGTGCGGTGTCCGTTGCAGAACTGTCTGTCATCGTACATTTTGAAGCGGCTGCCCATTGAGTGATCTTTGATCGTGAAAGCGATGATGATTGCCTGCGCAGTCTGGATATTTTCGCGCAGATAGGTGTCGAAACCGTCAGCGTAAACACATTTTCCGTTTGTCGCACAGCCAAAGCTCTCCACCATGGGAGAAGGACGCAACAGCTGCTCTAAAACCGACCCGGATGCCACCTTTATGCGAATGAAAGAGGACCACATGAGAAACGGCCAGCTCAAGCCTGGGTACAATGTCCAGATCGCGGTAAACAGCGAATACATCACCGGGTTGGAAGCATTCTCAGACCGCACGGATGTGAGGACGCTGCGTCCCATGCTGGAGAAGCTGTCTCAGCGGCACCAGGCCCGCTACGAGGAAGTGGTGGCGGATGCGGGTTATGAAAGCCTGGAGAACTATCTGTATTTGGAGCGCAACGGCCAAATGTGCTTCATAAAGCCCGCCAACTACGAGCAGAAGAGGACCAGGAAATTTCAAAAGCAGGTGGGCCGCATTGAGAACATGAAATATGAGCCCGAAGAAGACAGCTTCACCTGCGCCCAGGGAAGGAAGCTGTATCTGAGGCGGGAGACAACGGAGGTGCAGGACGGACAGCTTGTGTCCACCGCCTTGTACCGGTGTGAGGATTGCAGCGGCTGTCCCTGCCGGGCACAGTGCTGCCGGGCCAAGGATCCGGACAGGCCCAAGGAGCTCGTTCTCAAGAAAACCTTCTGGGAGAAGCGGGAGCAGGCAGAGAAGAATATCATGACCCAGCGAGGGCTCCATCTGCGTCTTTGCCGCTCTATTCAGGTGGAAGGCGCCTTTGGTCTGCTGAAGAATGACTTTGGATTCCGCCGTTTTTTAACCTGGGGCAAGGCCAACATCCGCACGGAGCTGTTCCTGCTGGCCCTGGCCTTTGACCTGAAAAAGCTGTGGATGAAGCGGGAGCAGGGCAGGCTCCAGACCCGTGTGTCCATGAAAATGACCTCGTAAGCCCAGAAAAACAGAAAAGTTCTCCACATAGGCGCAGGCAAACGGTCTGGGTCAGATTTGTTGTACACATTTTGGCCGAGTAGAGCCGCATATTATGAGTTTTAGATCTGATCTCCTCTTTCCCAGCTAAAGAAAACCTGCCGCAGAATTCTTCCATTCTGCGACAGGTCCATTCGCTTTAGTGAATTATAGCCATTTCCATTTGCTGTGTCAATCCAAAACTGCAATTTCTGCGCATTAACAATCAATATCTGCACGCTAAGAGGCAATAGATGACGATTTTATTCATGTTTCGACAAATTAACTGAATCAAGGCTTTCTAACACGCATACTCGACAAAAATGCCCCGGATATTTGTTTCCGGGGCATTTTTGCTATGTATACGAAGTTCATGCTTGCTATGTTATGACATATCCAGTTTGCTGTCATGCGCATAATCCGACAGTGTTCGCATGAAATCTATGGTTTAATCCCTTTCGTCGGCATAATTGGACAACTTAATACTCCATATCCCAATTTTCACTATGGCGGGGAATTAACTTATGATATTGCGAAAAGACGCAAGCTACGTCTCAGTAGCCTGCGTTTATTTGTTACCATGCCCGCGCGCGCCTCCTTTGATTTGGTTATCACCAAAACAAAGGAGGTTTTTACATATGTACAAAAATACATATAGCGACTACGCGGCCAACAAGACAGACACCGAGGCCATCGTCTGCCGCAGCGCAACCGGCGAGGATGTGCGTCTCACACGAGCTGACTTCGAGAGTGATGAAGAATTTCAAAGGTGGAAGGGCTGGTCTGCCGCTGACTACAAGCAGTCCGAGCGCCGGGATCGCGCATACAACGACAGGCGACTTTCGTTGGCTGCCGCGTACTTTCTGAGCGATAGAGAGAACGAGTGTTTATCCGGTGAACCCAATGCTGCCGAGCAGAAGACGAGAGACGATTTGGTCTCGCATATTCGCTCTCTGCTAACGGACACACAGTTCAGCTGACTCTGGCGGCGCTTCGCCTGCGGGTGCGAGCTTGCAGATATTGCTGCTGAGGATGGCGTGAGCGTAAACGCTGTTGCAGACTCGATACAACGGGCGATAAAGAAACTTGGGGCTCTTAGAAACAGTGTGTAAGAGGACGACAAATTGTAAAATTTTTATGAACAACATATTTCGACAGTTTAGACCCTGTAAAGATCGGGCTAAAAACCGGTATTTATAGAGGCGCCTTTTTGACAGCCTTGGACAACTTAATACACGGTACAGCGAGCACAGAACCTGCGTGACCGGAGACGGTCAGCGACGCGGGGCGCGGCGCGATGACGGCGTAAGCCAGAGCGATGAACGCGGCCTCAAAAACGGCTTTGGCAAGCCGCTTCGCAATGAAAGCGCAGGGGATAAAGGTGCTTGCTCACGCGCTCCCGAGGACTTGGGGGCAGCCCTGCGGTCTACGGTTAGTCCGATGCCGTGGAGCTATGACAGCCGCGCCAGCGGCGGCTCGCTGTATCCCCTCACCGCCGGGGCGCGTGGCAAATACGGCGGACAAACAGTAAACCTAAATCGCTATGTCTGAGTAGGAGAGTACTACCTGACAGCAAAAGCGGGAACACTTGAAGCATGGAGGTGAAGCGTATGCAGCACAGCGCGGCGAGAAGGCAAAGAAACGCGGCCAATCCCGCAAACACCGTGTATGAGGACAGCTGCCTGCATGAGCTTGGCGGTGTAGTCTACGTTGTCGAGCGGGTGTTCACGGGAAATAGAACCGCAAAACAGGCTGTGGTGGAGGAAATCGTTACCTCTGCTGGCAGTATCCACAGCTTTGACCGCCCGGACAGGCCGGTGGTATAATATCACCATGTACGGGCGGTCCCTATCCGGAAAGGAGGAAAGCTGTTGGGGACCCAGCTCAGACTTGCCGATACCTATTACCGTCTCTCGGACGAGGAAAAAAAGCGCGGCGAGTCTTCAAGTATAATGAACCAAAGGGAGATGGTCGAGAGCTATTGCCGCAGCCACGGCATCATCATAGTCCGTGAGTTCGTGGATGACGGCTTCTCCGGAGGCAACTTTGACCGGCCCGGCTTCCAGGCCATGCTGCGGCACCTGAGCACAGGGCAGGCGAACATGGTCGTCACCAAGGACCTGTCCCGGCTCGGCAGGGATATGTCAGAGTCGAGCTACTATGCCGAGCGATTCTTCCCTGAGAACGGCATCCGTTATATAGCGCCGCAGGACAATTTCGACTCAACCAGCGATAACATGATGGCCCCGTTCCAGTTCGCCATGAACGACGTCTACCTGCGCGACACCTCGCGCAAGGTGCGAGCGGTATTGGAAAACAAACGCAGAAACGGCAAATACGCCGCCTGCCCGCCATATGGCTACAAAAAGGCCCACAACACCACGGACCAGCTCGTCCCCGATGAGAACACCGCGCCGGTGGTGCAGCGCATCTTTGCCCTGGCGGCGGCAGGGGAGTCCACGCGCTCGATAGCCGCGAGGCTGACGAGGGAAGGGGTAATGCCCCCGCTCAAGTACCGGGCGGAGTGCCGCGACGAGTTCACGGAGCGCGGCGCAGCCCGGGTCTCGGACGCCTGGAACTACACCACCGTGAAGCGCATCCTGCGCAACCGCGTCTACCTCGGCCACACGATACTCGGACGAAGCCGCAAGGTCAGCGTCAAGTCAAAGAAGAAACTGCCCGTGCCGGAGGAGGACTGGTTCGTTACAGAGAACACGCACGAGGCGCTCGTAAGCCTTGAGCAGTTCGAGCTGGCGGAGCACTATCTCGGAGAGAATACCAAGTCCAACGCCGCAAACCCGGCCTTCCGCCACAGCATCTTCGGCGGCGTGGCTTTCTGCGCCAGCTGCGGCGCGGCGATGTGCTCCGGCGGTTCGGTGTACAAGGGCGAGCGGGAGAAATACTGGTATCTCGTGTGCAACAACCTCTCTTCGCGCTCAACGCACCGCTGCGAGGCGGGCGCGAGGATACGCTATGACGACCTCGTGGAGATAGTCCGGCGCGACCTGGAAAAGCTGATAGAGTTCAGCAGGGAGGAGACGGAGGAGATCACGCGCAAGGCCGTCGAGCGCGCCCGTGAGCTTTCAGGAGAGGCGGATGTGCCGAAGCAGCTGCGGCTCATTGAAAAGCAGCTTGAAAACTCAAGCCGTATGCTGGAGAGGATGTACCGCGACAACGCCTCCGGCATCCTGAGCGACACGCAGCTTGAGAACATGGCCAGGAAGCTCTCGGACGAGATGAAGGAGCTGGATCGGAGAGCGGCGGAACTTAGAGCAGGACGCTTGGAATCGGACAAGGTGAGGGAAGCCTACACGGAGTTCTTCGAGCTTGCGAAGAAGTACGCGCATATCGAGAAGCTGGACCGGGAAATCCTCCACACCTTCATCGAGCGCATCGAGGTTAGCAAGAAGGTATTGCCTGAAGGTCGGAAGGTGGCAAGCCATAAGAGCTCGTGCTACAGCCAGAACATCCGCATCTTTTACCGCTTCGTCGGCGAATTGCACAATTTGCCCGAGAAGGCTCTTGACATTGCCGAAAATTACTGAACATGGAAAGAAATAGGTTATTTTCGGGCCTAAATACCAGTATAAGGCATATTTTTTGAGGTGAAAAAACACGAAAGGAGGTCGGCGTGAATCTGAAGCAGGGCTACAACGGCGACCTCACGAGCCGCCAGGCCGGTTCCGTCGGCGGCCAGATGGTCAAGAAGATGATCGAGGCCTACGAGAACGGCATGAAGTAAGCGAAAGCTTCAAAAAGCGAAAAGCCGCCCATTACGGGCGGCTTTTTGCGTTTGTATGGGCAGAGATACAAATGTTGCGGAACGTGTGAGGGGGAGACGCCGAACGGCGTCCACCCTCCAATTCAAAGTCCGCGCTGATCAGCCGCCGAGAGTATCTCCGAAGACCGGAGAACCGCAGCCGAAGCCGCCGGAAACCTCGAGTATCTGACCGGTGACCCAGGAAGAATCGTCGGTAGCGAAGAACATGATGGCGTTTGCCTGATCCTCGGGCTTGCCGGGGCGGCGTATGTAGGCGTGCTTGAGCCAGGCGTCGCAGAATTCCTGGCCGAGGTACTCCAAGGTCCTCTGCCCCAGCGTGAAGGCCGGGAGAACTGCGTTGCAGCGTATGCCCTGCCTGCCGTATTGCAGCGCCGCATACTTTGTTAGCATGTGGACCGCAGACTTGCCTACGCCGTAATAGGTACGGGTCGTGTCAGCCTGGGCGCCGGTGGTGGAGCCGGTGTTGACTATGCTGCCGCCGCCGCCCGCTATCATCAGGGGAATGACCACGCGCAGGCACTCGGCGGAGACGCCCAGGGTGCCTTCCGTGAGCTTCATCATGTTCTCGTGCGTTGTCTCGGTTATGGTGCCGTTGTCCTTGATGGACACGTCGCCCGTGCCGATGGCATTGTTGACGAACATATCTATGCGTCCGGCTTCTTCATAGGCCTTCTTGATCGCGGGCTCGATAGTCTCTATCATCCGCGCGTCGAACCATATCATATCCGCAATGCGGCCGGGGCCCTTCTTGTTGAGCTCCTCAGCTATGGGCTTGGCCTTTTCAAGGTTGCGGACGAGCATGTAGACCTCCGCGCCCTCTTCGACCATCTTGGTAATAGTGGCAAGTCCTATGCCCGCGGTGCATCCGGTGACGACGCCGACTTTACCGGCGCAGCGCATTCTGCTGTTGTACTCCATGTCGTTTTCTCCTTTAATTTAAATTTTATATGTACAGCGTTTATTTAAGCCTCGGGGCGCGGCCCGGTCTTTACAAAGATGAGTATGAGCGGCGTTACAAGCAGACAGCAGATGCCGCCGACGAGGAAGACGCGGGAGATGGCCACCGTGAAGTCCTGGAACATACCGAGCATCATGCCGAAAATAGAGCCCATAAGCGTGACGCCCAGCGTGGTAAAGAAACCCTTGCAGCCGTTGGCCGCGCCCATCTCGGCGGGGGAAATGTTCATGGTCATGAAGGGCGCGACGCAGTTGTTGAGGAAGGTGTAGCCTATGCCGCCGACAGCCATGAGCACATAAAGGATAACTATACTGCTGCCGACCTTTATCATAGAGATGCCGATCAGCGTGATCGCCAGCGAGATGCCCATGAGCCAGAGGGCGGTCTTGTAGCGCCTGCTGTCTCTGCTGACCCAGCGCCCGACTATCTGAGGCAGGAAGAGCGAGACAACGACCTGAGGCATGAGCAGCGTGGCGCTGCTGGTGGCCGACACCTGGAGAACCGCCTGGGCGAAATAGACGAGGAAGCCGGCGCTGAGCACGGAGTAGGCCGAGGCCAGCAGGCAGGTGAGTGACAACACGAGCACCACGCGGTTTTTGAGCGCCCCAAGGGCGAAGGCGGGCTGCTCTATGCGAGTCTCGCGCCGGTAGAGGAGTATGGCGGCTATCACAGTGACGGCGGCGAGAATGAAAGTGAGCGCCGACTTCCACGGGAACATATTGCCGGCAAAGTTCAGAATGACAACAAAGGGCACCATGGCGAATATGAGCAGGATGACGCCGAGCGCATCGAAGCTGTGCTTCCCGCCGCGCTTCTTGTTGGGGTAAAAGGCGTACTGGATGATGCCTGCGACTATGAAGAAGGGGATGGGGAGCAGGAAAATGCCGCGCAGGGAACCGGCGTCAACCAGAAGGCCGCCGACAATGGGTCCGACTATCATGCCGGCGGAAAGCGCAGTGACGAGGTTGCCGGACATCTTGCCCCAGTCCTTCTGCTCGTATATGTCCATAACAATGAGGAAAGGACCGGTCATGAAACCGCCGACCGCCACGCCGCAGAGGGCCCAGCTGATGAGGAAGAGCACAAAGGAGTTTGCAAAGTAGGTCATTACCAGGAAGATGCACATGAGCGCGAGAGAGCCCACGTTCAGCCACTTGCGCCCGAGCCTGTCTCCCAGGGTCGCGACGATCGGTGCCACAATGGCCTGGGTCAGGGAGTACACGACGCCCACGAGGGCGTAGTACTCAGATTTGTTGAAACCGGCCACTATTTGCGGCAGGCCGAGACCATAGCCAAAGCTGATGCATAGAAAGGCGAATTGCTGCAGGATGCAGGATACGAGGACCCAGGTGCGGTGTTTTGGAGATAGCTGAATGTTTGCGCTCATTTTCTGACCATCCTTTTCTTATTTTTTCTTCAGCTTGAACGGCGGGCGACTGGCACAGTCGCCATATTAATAGAACCATATTCTATTGCTAGAATAATATCAATCGAGCCAGATTGTCAATTGTCGAATGTGGACATAAATCGAATGGCATTTTGTGAATTGCAACGTTTTAAATTGGTCAGGGTGTAGAGAGCAAAATAAAAAAGTGGCGCAATAAGCCGAAAATCACGACTTATTGCGCCACAAAACAGCACAATACTGACAACTAATGCTGACTTTCATATACCTGGAGGCACAAATGGAAAAAATAGAATACCATTCGCACATCCAAGAAAACGCTATTGACAAAAATATGATAATAGAATATTATTCTATTGAATTTCTTGTCGAGGCTCAGTTGGAGCTGTTTTTGCAGGCTTCCATGAGGGCATAAATGGCCTCTTTGAGAACATCGTCGCTGAAGAAGAGATAAGTGGCCTGCTCGCTGAACTTCTGCGCGTGTGAGTTCAGAATGGCGTGGATGATACTGGCGTAAGACCAGACGGCGTCTTCCGAAGCCTCGGGCGCATACTGATGAAGCATGTTTCTGATCATGCCGGTATAGCGTGCCGCCCACTGGGCCATGTTGCTGCGCACTTCTGCGGTGTAGCTTATGTGCTTAAACAGGACGTTTGTCAGCTTGTTGCTGTAGGAGGAGATGGAGCGCATTATTAGGTAATCAATGAAAGCGTCGAACTCCTTTATGCGTGAACCCTTTTCGACGGATTCTTTTATTATCTCAATAGTGGACTCGGCCCAAATCAGCGAGGCCAGCTCCTGCTTCGATTTGAAATGCCCGTAAAACGCGCCGACTGAGCAGCCGGCCTTTTCGACGATGCCGTTGACGCTGGTCTTCTCATAGCCGTCACGCACGAACAGCTCTGCAGCCGCGCTCATTATATTCTGTCTCGTCCTCTGAGACTTGATTTGTTGTTTCTTCATATTCCAGCCAGCCTATTCGATAGATTCCGCGGTTTTTCCCGCACCAAATTACAACAATTGCAAAATAATTATACTTGGAGGAATCAAAATGTCAACCTGTAATTGCCCCAGTCTGTTCAGACCCGGAAAAATTGGAAACGTTGAGATAAGGAACCGTTCGGTCATGCCCTCCATGGGCCTGAGCAGCACAGTCGGCGGATTTGTGAACGACACCTGCATCCGTCACTATGTTGAGCGCGCGAAGGGCGGCTTCGGCCTCATATGCATCGAGGTCACGTGCATCGACGCCCCGCTCGGCCTGAACACGGCGAACATGCTCCGCGCGGACGACGACAAGTACATACCCGGCCTCACGAAGCTGGCCTCCGCCATCCACGCCGAGGGCGCCAAGTGCGTGCTTGAGATCAGCCATACGGGCCGCGGCGCGAAGCGCGAGATAATCGGCGGCCAGCCCGTCGGCCCCTCGCCCATAGCCATGCCGATGTTCTACGTCATCGGCGTCGAGCGCGAGACCCCGCGCGAGCTGACTATCCCTGAAATCGAGGCCATAGAGGACAAGTACGCCGAGGGCGCCTACCGCGCGAAGCTCGCGGGCTTTGACGGCGTGGAGATACACGCCACGGGCTATTACCTCTGCGTCCAGTTCCTGGGCAGGGACAGCAACAAGCGCACGGACAAGTACGGCGGCAGTGCGGAAAACCGCTTCCGCTTTGTGGAAAACATCATCAACAAGGTCCGCGCCAAGTGCGGCGAGGATTTTGCCATCCTCGTGAAGCCCAGCCTCTTTTCCGGCACGGGCATAACGATAGATGACGGCAAGTACTACGTCAAGCGCATGATAGAGCTGGGAGTGGACGGCATCGAGGTAATGGCCGGCGCCGGCAACAAGGTGATGCCCAACGACGACGACCTGCCCTTCACCGCCTCCCGCCCCATGGCCATGGCGCCCCTGGCCAAGATGTACCGCGAGTATGCCCGCAGCATCTTTGGCGAGGATCTCAAGACCCAGTTCATCGCCGGCGGCGACATCAGGACTGCCGACGTCATTGAGAACGCCTTTGCCAACGACATCTGCGACTTTGTGTTCATAGGCAAGAGCTGCGTAGTCGAGCCGCACTTTGTCCGCCTGCTACAGGAGGGCCGCGACAGGGAGATACACCCCTGCATCGGCTGCTATGTCTGCGCCTCGGACCAGCTTGCCACCGGCGCGCACTGCTACTGCTCCGGCAACGGCGCCATGGCCTGCGAGAGCCACTTTGACCTGCCTCCGGCTGAGAAGGTCAAGAAGGTCGTCGTAGTCGGCGGCGGACCGAGCGGCATAGAGGCCGCCAAGGTGCTCAAGCGCCGCGGCCACGACGTGACCATCATCGAAAAGAGCGACAAGCTCGGCGGACAGATACACTACGCCATGCAGCCGCTGAAGAAGGACCACTTCAAGCCCCTCATACCGTATTTCGAGGCGACGGTCGAGGCAAATAACATCCCCGTCATCTACAATACCGAGGCAACGGTTGAAAACATCATGGCCATGGACCCGGACGTGGTCATCTGCGCCACGGGCGTGAAGCCGGGCCGGCTGCCCGTCCCCGGCATCGACCTGCCGCACGTCCTCTCGGGCAAGGATTACCTGATAGGGAAGAAGGAGGTCCCCGGCAAGCGGGTCGTGGTCGTCGGCGGCGGCGACGTCGGCTGCGAGGTGGCCGAGAAGTTGGGCAGCGAGGGTCACGAGGTGACGCTGCTCGAAATGCTGGACGTCCTGGCCCCGGGCTACATGTTCGGCAACCGCTGCGTGCTGCTGCACGGCCTGCACCGCTACAATGTCACCCAGCACCTCGGCACGAAGTGCCACGCCATTGAGGAGGACAAGGTCATCGCGGCGGACAAGATAGGCTTCCGCTTCGGCATCCCCTGCGACAACGTCGTCATCTGCACCGGCGACCCGGCGGATAACGAGCTGTACAAGTCCCTCGTGGGCATGGTGCCGGAGGTCTATAACATCGGCGACAGCGACACCCCCTCGAACCTCGCCAAGAATCACGCGGCGGCCTACGCGCTCGCCCGCAGCATCTGAAAAAAGCCTTAAGCGAAAAGCCGCCCGTTTCCGGGCGGCTTTTCAGCTCAGTCCTGGTATTCGAATTCTATGTCGTACATAGAAACCGTATCGCCGTTCTGGACGCCGAGCTCCTCCATGCGCTCGAAGATACCGGCCGTGCGCAGGCAGCGGTCGAAGTACATGCGGCTCTCATAGTCGGAGAAGTTGACGCTCGCGACGAGGCGGGCGAGCCACTGGCCTTCGACGTACCAGACGCCGTCCTCGCGCTTTATCTCGACCTCGTCCGCCGTGCCGAGCTCCGGCTCGGGCGGGACGTAATCCGGCTCGTATACCGTGACGGGCGGCAGATGCGCCAGCTCGCCCGCGGCGGCGCGCATCAGCTCCCGCGTACCCTGGGTGGAGGCCGCCGAGAGCTCGAAGAGCCTCATGCCCTTGCCCTCGACATGTGCGCGCAGGCGCTCAAGGTTGTCGCTGCCCTCTTCGAGCAGGTCGCACTTGTTGGCGGCGACTATCTGCGGGCGCGAGGCCAGCTCGGCATTGTACTGCGCCAGCTCCGCGTTGATGGCCTCGAAATCCTCAATCGGGTCGCGGCCCTCGCTGCCCGAGACGTCCACGAGGTGGATGAGCAGGCGGCAGCGGTCGATGTGGCGCAGGAAGTCGTGGCCGAGACCCGCGCCGTCGCTCGCGCCCTCGATGATGCCCGGGATGTCCGCGAGGACGAAGGACACGCCCTCGTCCACATATACGACGCCCAGGTTGGGGAAGAGAGTGGTAAAGTGGTAGTTCGCTATCTTGGGGTGGGCGTTCGAGACGACGGAGAGCAGCGTGCTCTTGCCGACGTTGGGGAAGCCCACGAGGCCCACGTCTGCGAGGAGCTTCAGCTCCAGCGTTATAGTGTGCGCCTCCCCGGGCAGGCCGGGCTTGGCAAAGCGGGGTACCTGGCGGGTGGGCGTGGCGAAGTGCTTGTTGCCCCAGCCGCCGCGGCCGCCGCGGCAGGCGACGTAGTCCTCGCCGGAGGACATGTCGTGCATGATGGCGCCGCTGTCCGCGTCGCGCAGGACGGTGCCGCGCGGGACCCTGAGGACGATGGTCTCGCCGTCCTTGCCGGAGCAGCGCTTGCCCTGGCCGGGCTGGCCGTTGCCGGCGGTGAACTTGCGCTTGTAGCGGAAGTCCATGAGCGTGGACATGTGCTCGTCCACGGTGAAGACGATGTTGCCGCCGCGGCCGCCGTCGCCGCCGTCGGGGCCGCCCGCCGCGACGTATTTCTCGCGGTGGAAGGAGACGGCGCCGGCCCCGCCGTCCCCGGCGCGGACCTGGATGGTGACTTTGTCAACAAAAGGTGAAGCCATAGTAAAAAACTCCCGATATCAAAAAGAGACGGACGAAAGTCCGTCTCTTTTCATTTTGTCACTGATTGAGCTCGTAAACGGAGACCTTCTTGCGGTCCTTGCCGTAACGCTCGAAACGGACGGTGCCGTCCACCAGGGAGAACAGGGTGTCGTCCTTGCCCTTGCCGACGTTGGTGCCGGGGTGGATCTTGGTGCCGCGCTGACGGACGAGGATGTTGCCGGCGAGGACGAACTGCCCGTCGGCCCTCTTGGCGCCGAGACGCTTGGACTCGCTGTCGCGTCCGTTCTTGGTGGAGCCCATTCCCTTTTTATGTGCCATGTGTTACACCTCCAATGTCATAAGTGCGGGGTTTGGTCACGCGATGGTCTCTATCTGGACCTTCGTGTAGGGCTGACGATGGCCCTGCGTGCGCTGATAGCCCTTCTTGGGCTTCATCTTGTAGACGCGGACCTTCTTGCCGCGACCGTTCTTGACGACGTTGGCGGTGACGGAAGCGCCCTCAACGACGGGGGTGCCGAACACGGCGTTATCCTCGTCAATGACGGCGAGGACACGGTCGAACTTGACGGTGGCGCCGGCCTCGGCGTCGAGCTTCTCGACGTAGATGACGTCGCCCTCCGCGACACGGTACTGCTTACCGCCGGTCTCGATGACTGCATGCTTCATTTCTGTTTCATCCTCTCTTCAAGAGACTCGCTCTAAAGGGCGGGGCGGGCGCCCGCTTGAAAAGCCCTGTCAATGCGGCTTTAGTATAATACCACGTGCCATGGCCGCTGTCAACACAAAATATGGCCCAAAACACGGAAAAAACTTACCTGCGGCGGCAATGCGGCGTATTATACTCACACCATACCGGCCGGGCGGCTGAAAACTCAGAGACAGGGGAGGTAAACGGCATGAGAGAAAAGATCGTGGTCATGGGCGGCTCCTTCAACCCGCCCACCATCGCGCACCAGAGGCTGATGCTGGGCGCTGTCGAGACCCTGGGGGCGGCGCGGGGCATATTCGTGCCGTCCTCACACGCCTACGTCAGCGCGAAAATGCGCCGCGACAAGCACCGGAACGAGGTGCTGCCGGAGGAGGCGAGGCTGCGCATGCTCCTGGCCATGGTGGCCGACGACCCGCGCCTGGAGGTGGAGGACTGCGAGTTCCACCGCGCGGAGCGGAGCTACACCTACGAGAGCATGGAGGCGGTGCAGGAGAAATACCCGGAGGCGGAGCTGTACTTCGTCGCCGGCGGCGACAAGACGGCGGTCATCTCCCGCTGGCACAGGATACGCGAGTTTCTGGAGCGCTTCCGCATCGTCCTCGTGAGGCGGGACGACTATGAGCCGGAGGCCGAGCTGAGGCAGAACCCCTTTCTGAGCGGGCATCTGGACAGATTCAGCATGATCGAAGCGCCCGCCGGGCTGGATGGCGTCAGCTCCTCCGCCGTGCGCGAAAAGCTCAGGGAGGGCCTGCCAGGCGCCGAGGCGATGCTGCACCCGGCGGTCTGGGCGATATTACAGGAATATGCAGGAGCGTATAGAATGAAAATAGAGATGTTCAGGGGAGAATACCAGTTCCTCAGTAACTTCTACGAGGCCCCTGTGGAATACCGCGGCCTGCGCTACGGCAGCAACGAGGCGGCCTTCCAGGCCCAGAAGTGCCTGACGGAGGAGGAGCGGCGTGAATTCACGCTCCTGCGCCCGAGCGACTCCAAGAAACGCGGCAGCAGTGTCCAGCTCCGGCCCGACTGGGAGGAGGTAAAGGCCGGCATCATGGAGGAGCTCGTCCGCGCGAAGTTCACGCAGAACGAGGAGCTGGGGCGGCTCCTGCTCGCCACAGGCAAGTCCGAGCTCATAGAGGGCAACAGCTGGAACGACACCTTCTGGGGCGTGGACCTCAAAACCGGCGAGGGCCGCAACGAGCTGGGGAAGGCGCTCATGAAAGTCCGCGCGGAGCTTGCCGCGCGGCAGGTATAAAATGCACTAAGGGGGCGGACAAAATGTCCGCCCCCGTGGCAGGGGAAGAAGGTTTCGAACCCTCGGCCTACGGTTTTGGAGACCGTCGCTCTGCCAACTGAGCTATTCCCCTATAAGCGCTTGGTTATTATATGACATATCTCAGCCCTTGTCAAGCCGAAAGTTCATAAAACGCCCCGGGTCGCCCCGGGGCGTTTTGCTGTCTTTGCGCGTTTACTGCTCGGCGGGCTCAAAGGCGTCCGCGCCGTGGTGGCAGATGGGGCAGACGAAGTCGGCGGGCAGGGTCTCGCCCTCGTAGAAGTAGCCGCAGACGGTGCATAGCCAGCCCTTCTTCTTGTTGACGACGGCGGGGACGTAGTGCTCGAAGTCCTCCGGCCCGTGCTTGCAGAGCGGGCAGACGAAGTCGGCGGGCAGCTCGGGGCCCTCGTGGAAGTAGCCGCAGACCTTGCAGACCCAGCCCTCGACGGCGGGACCCGCGGGGGCCTTCTTCGGCTTGATGTGCGCGTGGTAGTAGCTGTAGGTGCAGCTGGGCTTGTCGGAGAGCACGTGCGCCTCCACGACCTCGGCGATGTAGAGCATCTGCGTGCCGCAGTCGCGCGAGTCGATGACGCGGGCGGAGAGCACGGCGTTGGTGTGCTGGCCGATGTAGCGCAGGCCGTTCTCGGTGCGCAGCTCGTCGGGCCAGTCCGCGAACTTGTCCACGTCGCGCCCGGACTGGAAGCCGAAGTGCTTGAAGAGGTCGTAGGGCGCGTCCTCGCTGAGGATGCTGATGTTGAAGACCCCGGCCTTGGCGACCATGTCGCAGGTGTGGTTGGCCTTGATGCAGCTGATGGTTATCTTCTTGGGGTCGGAGCTGGTTATCTGGCCGGCGGTGTTGATGATGCAGCCGTAGTCCTTGCCGTCCACGCGGGTGGTGAGGACCTCACAGCCGTAGCTGAACTTGTTAAAGGCCTTGCTGTCCACCTCGAAGATACCCTCCATGCCGCCCTCGGCGCTCACGGCGACCTCAGCCGCCGCGGGCTTTGCGGGCAGGACGCTCTCGGCAATGGCGTCGGCGAGGACGTCGAGGTCGCCGAGCTGCTCCTCGGTGAGGGAGCTTCTGACGGTCAGCGTGTCGCCTATGAACTCCGTGCCCTTGAGTCCGGAGAGCACGCCGCGCATGAGCCCGCCGCTGGTCGGGGCCCAGGAGCCGTTCTCGATGAGGGCGACCTTGCGCTTCTGGAGGTTGTGGGCCGCGATGTCGTGCAGCAGCTGCTCCATGGTGACGAACATGCCCGCGTTGTAGGTCGTCGCGGCGAAGACGAGGTGGCTGTACTTGAAGGCGTCGGAAACGATGTAGCTCGCGGGCGTGACGGAGGTGTCGTACATCTTGACCTTGACGCCGCGGTCGCAGAGCTTGGCGGCGAGAATGTTGGCGGCGTTCTCGGTGTGGCCGTAGACTGAGGCGTAGGCGATGAGGACGCCGTTCTCCTCCGGCTCGTAGGAGCTCCACTTGAGGTACTTTTCGAGGAAGTCCCCGAAGCCCTGACGCCAGACGAAGCTGTGCAGCGGGCAGACAAGCTTAATTTCAAGCCCCGCGGCCTTTTTGAGCACGGCCTGGACCTGGGGGCCGTACTTACCGACGATGTTGGTGTAGTACCTGCGCGCCTCGTCGATGCACTCGTGCATGAAGTCGCACTCGTCGGAGAAGATGCGCCCGTTGAGCGCGCCGAAGGAGCCGAAGGCGTCGGCGGAGAAGAGGATCTTGTCCGTCGTGTCGTAGGTCATCATGACCTCGGGCCAGTGGACCATCGGGGCCATGACGAAGGTGAAGTTGTGCCTGCCGGTGCTGAGAGTGTCGCCCTCGGCGACGACGTGGAGCCGTGCGTCGAGGCCGGCGTGGAAGTAGTTCTGGAGCATCGTCTTTATCTTGGCGTTGCAGACGATGGTAGCCTCGGGATAGCGGAGGGCGACGTCGGCGATAGTGGCGGCATGGTCGGGCTCCATGTGGGAGATGACGAGATAGTCCAGCCCGCGCCCGGCGAGCTCGTGTTCAAGGTTTTCAAAAAAATTGTGGCAAACGGCCTTATCGACGGTGTCAAAAAGGATGGTTTTTTCGTCTTTAATAATGTAGGAGTTGTAGGACACGCCGTCCGGCACGCCGTAGACGCCCTCGAAGAAGGCGAGACGCCTGTCATCCGCGCCGACCCAGGACATATCGTCCGTGATACGCTTGGTGCAATACATTATAATATTACCTCCTGAGAGTTTTATCGGATGGTTACACTATATCTCCTGGAGAAAGTATTGTCAATCGCGTTTCCACTTTGCGCCCTGGGGCGTGTCGATGATGGTGATGCCTTCGGCCTTGAGCAGGTCGCGAATGCGGTCGGCCTCTGCGAAGTTCTTGGCCTTTTTGGCGGCGGCGCGCTCGGCGAGCAGGCCCTCGATGCGCGGGTCGGACTCCTGGGGTTCCTCTTTCTTGCGGAGCTTCGCGGCTGCCTCGATGAGGCCGAGGCCGAGCACGCGGTCGTAGTCCGCCACGATGGCGAGCTTGGTCGCGTCGTTCACGGGGGCCTTGAGCGCGTCGTAGAGCGCGGTGACGGCAAGGGAGGTGTTCAGGTCGTTGTCCAGCGCGGAAGTGAAGCCCGCGCGCAACTTTTCCATTTCAGCTTCGTCTAAGGCAGCGGGAGCGTCGGAGAGAGCCGCAATGCGGTTCACGAGCTTCTGATAGGCCCCCGCGGCGTTGTCAAGGTTCTCCCAGGAGAACACCAGGCTCTTGCGGTAGTGGCTCTGCAGGCAGAAGAAGCGGTAGGCCAGCGGGTCGTAGCCCTTCTGCTCCAGCAGGGAGACGGTGAGGAACTCGCCCTTGGACTTGGACATCTTGCCGCCGGTGGTGTTCAGGTGCAGGACGTGGACCCAGTAGTTGCACCACTTGTGGCCGAGGTAGGCCTCGGACTGGGCGATCTCGTTCGTGTGGTGCGGGAAGGCGTTGTCGATGCCGCCGCAGTGGATGTCGAGGTCCTCACCGAGGTGCTTCATGCTGATGCCGGAGCACTCGATGTGCCAGCCGGGGTAGCCGACGCCCCAGGGGGAGTCCCATTTGAGGGCCTGGTCCTCGAATTTCGACTTGGTGAACCAGAGCACGAAGTCGTTTTTGTTGCGCTTGTTCGTGTCCTCCTCCACGCCCTCGCGCACGCCGACGTCGAGGTCGTCCGCGTCGAAGTCGTTGAAGACGTAGTATTTCTCCAGCTTCGAGGTGTCGAAGTAGACGTTGCCGCCTGCGAAATAGGCGTAGCCGGTGTCCATGAGCTTGGAGATTATCTTGATGTACTCGTCGATGCAGTTCGTGGCGGGCTCGACGACGTCGGGGGTCTTGATGTTGAGCTTGCGGCAGTCGTCGAAGAAGGCGTCGGTGTAGAACTTGGCTATCTCCATGACGGTCTTGTGCTCGCGCTTGGCGCCCTTGAGCATCTTGTCCTCGCCGGTGTCGGCGTCGGAGGAGAGGTGGCCGACGTCGGTGATGTTCATGACGCGCTTGACGTTGTAGCCCGCGTAGCGCAGGTATTTTTCGAGCACATCCTCCATGATGTAGCTTCTGAGGTTGCCGATGTGTGCATAGTGGTAGACGGTGGGGCCGCAGGTGTACATCTTGACGATGTCGGGATGGTTGGGGACGAATTCGTCCTTGGTGCGCGTGGCGGAATTGTAGAGCTTCATTTTTGTATACCTCCAGCTTTTATCTCATGTCGTCGCCCGCGGCGGCTTTGAGGCGGTTGAGCTCTCCGCGGAGGCTTATGACCTCCTGGACGAGCGGGTCTGTGACGTTTATCTGCTCGACGTTGCCGACGTAATCGACCTTCTCGCCCTTTTTCTTGACAACGCGGGCGGGAGCGCCGACGGCGGTGCAGTCGGGGGGTATCTCAGAGAGGACAACGGCGTTCGCAGCGACGCGGGAGTTGTCGCCGACGGTGAAGGGGCCGAGCACCTTCGCGCCGCAGCCGATAAGGACGTTGTTGCCGATGGTGGGGTGGCGCTTGCCGGTGTCCTTGCCTGTGCCCCCGAGGGTGACGCCCTGGTAGATGAGGCAGTCGTCGCCTATTTCGGCGGTCTCGCCTATGACGATGCCCATGCCGTGGTCGATGACGAGGCGCTTGCCGATTTTAGCGCCGGGGTGTATCTCGATTCCCGTTTTTTTGCGGCTGCGCTGGGATATGATTCGGGCGAGCAGCTTGTGGCCGTGGGTGTAGCACCAGTGAGCGCGCTTGTGGCTCTGGGTGGCCTTGATGCCGGGGTAGAGCAGCCAGACCTCGAAGGAGCTTCTGGCGGCGGGGTCGCGGGCCTTGTAGGCCTCGATGGTTTCGCGCAGGTCTTTGAACAATTTTACCTCCTACATAAGGTGGCGAGAGCGCGCTGAACAAAAAAATAACTCCCATGCCGAATCGGCATGAGAGGCGCAGTTCATACGCGGTTCCACTCTCGCTTATCACTCTCCGGCAGATTTACCGGTTCGCAGCTTAACGCGCTGCCGACGGGGCGGCATTTCCTCCGCCCGAGGCTCCGTGGCGCATTTCGGCTCTCTCCTGGACAGCGCCGCTTGCAGCCGGCGGCGGCGCCTCTCTGGGACCGGTGGAAGAGCTTACTTTTCCCTTTCACAGCCAAGTTACACTCCATTATATTATCACAGCCGGGGGGGTGTGTCAAACATTTTCATGCTGCAAAAAATATTCCTGTACTGTCATTGAAATGTAATGAACTGTATCTTGAAAATAATACAGCTTGATGATATACTTTTGGCTGGACAGGAACATTTTTTAAAAATCAGGAGAAAACAGGAGGTAGATGAAAAAATGAAGTCCAAATTCACGAAGTTACTGGCAACGGCGCTGGTCCTCTGCCTTGTGCTGGCGCTGCTGCCCGCCGCAGCGTTTGCAGAAGGTAAGTACACGATAACGTTTAATAATGACAGCGGTGGAACTTTTGCGGACGGAAAGTATACTAACGGCCAGATAAAAGTCAACAACGGGGACTACAATACTGAAGGTTATGATGAAAACACTGAGATTACCCTGAAAGCAGAACCTAAACCTGGCTATGGCCTGGCGGTGTTTGAAGTAACTGTCGGCGGCGAAAAGCAGAATGTAACTAATGACACCTGCACATTCAAGCTTACAGACAACGTTGTGGTTAAAGCCGCGTTCAGGGAGCTTCATGATGTTAGTGTCTACGCCGACGAAGAAAGCATCCAAAGCATCACAGTGAACCCCACAGTGGCTGCAAAGGACATGACCGTAAATGTTACAGTTACTCCGAAAGCCGGCTACAGCGTAAGCGAGATATACTATACGAAGGGTAATGAGCGCGAAACGATTGCCACAAACAGCAATACCGGCAGTTTCACCATGCCCGCCGGTGCTGTTATCGTCAGCGCTGTGGCGACTCGGATACCCACGCATACGATTACTGTCACTCAGAATATGAATGGTTACGTATCTACGAGTCCCTCTGGGGAAGTGGCTGAGGACACTCCCGTAACTGTAACGGCGAGGCCTTTTAACGGATATGAAGTAGAAAAAATCGTCTATTTTAAAACCGGCAACGCTAGCATTGCGCCCGTTGACATTACGGATAACCCGCAATTCAATATGCCCGCCTATGATGTAACGGTGGAGGCGACGTTCAAACTGGCGACCCCCGACCCTGATGGGCATTATGTGTATTACATGGATAATCTGCCCGGTGGTTCCATTTTTTCTGATACGGGCTGGGCTAGCCCGGGCGATATCGTAACCATCACCGCGACGCCCGATGCTGGTTACAAGACCGTCAGCGTATACTATACGGCCAACAACTATCCCTATGGCATAAAGGAAGTTGCTACGCCTATTGGCAACAACAAATGGACGTTTGAAATGCCTGACTACGACGTTGTGGTTTCTGCCAGGTTTGAGTATGACCCCTATTACCCTGGCACCGACTACCACTACATAACCGTCTCTAATCCCGGAAACCACTGCTCGGTCTCCGTCCCCTCTGGCGCCTACTGCGGCCAGAATGTTGAGATAACGCTCAGCAACTTCGACGCCGGCTATGCGTTCAGCTACCTCAAGGTGAACGGCGAGTACGTGACGCCCTACGGCTTCAACGGCTACCTGTCCTACACCTTCAAGATGCCCCACAATAATGTGGCCATTGAGGTCGGCACGACGAGCGTCAGCGGGAAGTACTACATAGACACCTCCTACGACAGCACGCTCGGCGGCGTCGAGGTCTGGGTCAACAACAACTACGTCAACAACTGGCACCAGGGCTCCTGGGCCGACTACAAGGACAGCGTCTCCTTCAAAGTCAAACCCTATTACTCCGACGACGTTGTGAGCGTCAGCGTCGTCGGCAAGCGGACGGGCTGGACTTACAGCTACGACTACAACAGCTACAGCGGCTGGTACACCTTCACGATGCCGAACGAGGACGTCACCATAAACGTTGACTTCCGCAGCGGCGTCCACAAGGTCTACGTAGATAAGGTCACGGACGGCAAGCTCACCGTCAGCGACGACTGGGCCAAGTACGGCCAGATAGTCTACATCACCGCCGTGCCTGACTACGGCTGCACCCTGAGCAGTCTCTCCGTCAGGACCGCCACCGGCGACAGCGTCCGTGTCTACAACGCTCAGAAGGCCGACACCTACTACTTCTACATGCCGGACCAGTACGTCAGCGTCTCCGCCGTGTTCACGGGCAAGTACACCAGCCTGCCCTTCAACGACGTGAGCTACGGCGACTGGTACTATGACGCGGTGCAGTTCGTGTACAGCAAGGGCATCATGGACGGCGTGGACTACTACAAGTTCGCCCCGAACGGCACCATCACCCGCGGCATGATAGTCACCATGCTGTGGCGCATGGCGGGTGAGCCCTTCGAGATGCCCGTCACCAGCTTCACCGACGTCGAGATAGGCCGCTACTACACCACCGCCGTGGCCTGGGCCTGCCGCAACGGCATAGCCGACGGCATGGGCGAGAGCACCTTCGGCCCGAACGACGCCATTACCCGTGAGGAGCTCGTCACGCTGCTGTACCGCTACGCGCAGTACTTCGGCCACAGCTGCATCGGCACCAGCATCGAGGGCTTTGCCGACGCCGGCAGCGTCAGCAGCTACGCCTACAACGCCATGTGCTGGGCCTACAAGGCCGGCGTTGTCACCGGCACCACCGGCTCCCGCCTCAACCCGCAGGGCACCGCCTCCCGCGCTGAGGCCGCGCAGATGATCATGAGCTTCTACAGCTTCCTCAACAGCTAACACAGCGCCTTAAAGGGCCGGGCGGGACCAAACCGCCCGGCCCGGTTTTTTATCCAGTTGAAATATTTTGCGGAACGTGTTATTGTATAGTAAACTTGTATGCGTTCCACAGGAGGCGTCGGTACCATGAACAAGAGAGTGCTCTGCATCCTGCTCGCCGCGGCGCTGCTTTGCGTCCCCGCGCTGGCCTCCGGCACCCACGAAGTCAGCGTGACCTTCGACAGCGCGATGGGCAGTGTGGAGCTTCAAACGAGCTCCGGCGCGGCGGGGGACAACATCTATTTCTACGTAAAGCCCGCCTTGATGTATGAGCCCGCAAATCCCGCCATAAGCACCGCCGCCGGCCTGGCCGTCCAGTGTTATGCTGCCGGTGTCGAGGGTGGGGCCTACGTCTACTATTTCTCCATGCCGGACGACGCGGTCACGATAAACGTGACCTTCACCCCCGCGGAGGGTCCGTTTGACGACGTCGCCGCGACGGACTGGTTCTGCGACGAGGTCCTCGCCGCCTACGAGGCCGGGCTGATGACCGGTACGGGCGAGCGCACGTTTTCTCCCAGCGCCCCCGCGACAAGGGCGATGCTTGTCACGATACTCTACCGCCTGGCGGGCGAGCCCGCCGCCGAGGGCGGCGGCTTCACGGACGTGAGCGCCTCCGCCTACTATGCCTCCGCAGTAGCCTGGGCCTCTCAGAACGGAATAGTGGAAGGCTTTGAGGACGGCAGTTTCCAGCCCGACGCGGCCATTACGCGCGAGCAGCTTGCCGCCGTGCTGTACCGCTACGCCACCTGGAAGGGCGCGGACACCTCAGCCTCCGGCGAGCTGACGGACTTTGCCGACGCCGCGAGTGTCAGCTCCTGGGCGCAGGCCGCCATGAAGTGGGCAGTCGGCGCGGGCATCCTGAGCGGCAGCGCCACGGGCCTCGAACCCCAGGGTACGGCCACCCGCGCCCAGGCCGCCGCAATGCTTGTACGCTTTACCCAAACGGTTAGCCAATAAAAAACTTATCTTGGAGGAGAAAAAATGAAGAAAAAACTGTTGAGTTTGCTGCTCGTCCTCGTCATGGCAGCGACCCTGCTCCCCACCGGCGCCTTTGCGCTGCAGGTCGAGCTCCCCCCATATCTTGAGCCGGGTCGGCCGGTCTACACGATAGACAACTACGACCCCAACACCGGTGACTATGGTTTGTATTCGCTGAACGCCTCGTTCGATCCCTATGGCGGCGATGTCGATTACCCCACGCGCGCCAACGCCGGTGAACTCGTGCAGGTTTGGATCTATCCTGCAAAGGGCTATAAGATCAACCAGGTTTTCGTCAAACTGGACGAGAATGGCACGGAGTGGACGAACTACGGCAACGCCTCTGCCATCCAGTTCATAATGCCCGCGCACAACGTTGACATCTCCGTCAGCTTCACTGAAGTCGGCACCGGCATGTACGAGCTTGGCTATATTGATTACCCCGACAATACCGTCAACGTTTCCTTCACCGATACCCGCGGCTACTCCATAGGCAGCGCCAACGCCGGTGATATCGTGAACATGACCGTCAACGCCAAGTCCGGCTACAAGATCAAGTCCGTGTCCTACAGCAATTATCTCGGCAACATCACCAACGGCTACTACTCCTACGACAGCACCCAGTTCACCTATCAGTTCACCATGCCCGCCAGCAACACCTACTTCACCATCAACACCGAGGCTACGGGCAACTACACCATAAGCGTCTCCAATGCCAACAGCTATTACGGCTCCGTCTCGATCAAGAACGGCATTGAGAAGGCCAACTACGGCGATACCGTCACCTTCACCGTCAGGCCGGCTTACCAGTACATCCTCAAGTCCGTTTCCGTTTACACGAACGACAGCTACAGAACCAACGTCCAGGTCACGCGCGACAAGTACGACTGGAACACCTTCAGCTTCACAATGCCCGCCGCCGGCGTCGTCATCGCGCCGACCTACACCTCCGACTACTACACCATCAGCGTTGACGGCGGCAGCCACGGCAGCGTCTCCATCGAGGCCGAGCCCGCCGGCACCAACAGCTACTACGGCATCAGGAACGAGTACGTCTACATAGACGCCACCCCGAATACCGGCTACAAGGTCAAGTCCGTCACCGTCGTGGACAAGTACAACGACAGCATCAAGGTCTACGAGAGCAGCACCGCCAACCGCTACTACTTCACGATGCCCGACAGCAACGTCACCGTGAACGTGGAGTTCACCCCGCGTGTCATGTCCAACCCCTTCACCGACGTGAGGAGCACCGACTGGTTCTATGACGCGGTCAACTACGTCTACAGCGAGGGCATCATGGACGGCACCAGCGTGTACATGTTCTCTCCCAACAACGCTACCAGCCGCGGCATGCTCGTGACCATCCTGTGGCGTCTCGCGGGCGAGCCCGTCGTGACCGGCACCAGCTTCTCCGACGTGAGCAGCAGCTCCTACTACTATTACGCGGTCCTGTGGGCCTCCAAGTACGGCATCGTTGACGGCCTTGGCAACAACATGTTCGGCCCCGACCAGGCCATCACGCGCGAGCAGTTCGCGGTCATCCTGTACCGCTATGCGCAGCACTGCGGCTACAGTACCAGCGCAAACTCCACGCTGGTTGGCTACGCTGACAGCAACAAGATCAGCAGCTATGCTCTGACCGCCATGCGCTGGGCCTGCGGCGCCGGCCTCTTCGAGGGCGACGAGAGGGCCAACCTCAACCCGCAGGGTCAGACCACCCGCGCCGCCGCCGCCAAGCTCCTCATGACCTTCCAGGAGAACGTGGCGAAATAAGCACACCAAAGCCCCGGGCCTGGCCCGGGGCTTTTTTATCTGCAAAATGCAAGGAGTAAAAAACGGCGCCCGCCCCGATTTGGGGCGGGCGCTTTACTTCACCTCAGGCCAGCAGGGCCTTGACGGCGTCCACGATGGCCTGCACGTCCTCGCGCGGGACGAAGAGCGCACTGCCGCCATTCAAAACGGCGATGCAGGAGGCGCTGTCGTAGCCGTAGATCACCAGCTCGACCTCCGCGAAGTTCTCGGAATCCCGGTGGAAAGTGAAAGCTATCTCTTCGCCAAGAGCAGTGCTGACACCCTCGGCGCTGCCGGTGGAGCTCAGAGCCTCCAACTGCTGGAGTACGTCCGTGAAGTCTGCCTCCTCGCCGTCGAGGCTGAAGGCATAGTCGTAGAGGGTCGAGCCTTCCTCGTCCGTCTCTTCCGCCAGCTCCATGTCCACGCTGTAGGTCTCGCCGCCGAGCTCGATGTCAAAGCCCGTGGTCTTGTCCCAGTCGAGCAGGATGACGTCCTCGGGCAGCAGAGAGGCGGTGTCGGCGTAGAGCAGACTGTCGCAGACGCCGGCGTCTATGAGGTATATCATCTCAGAGCCCGCGATGCGCGCATAGCAGCCGCCGTCCGCGGAGTAGGAGCCGAGCTCAAGGTTGAAGGTCTTTTCCTCCTCGCGCGTTTCGTAGACCGGCTCGCCGTCCTCGTCCGTCTCGTTGGTCTCTACCTCAGTCGTCTCGATGTAGCTGACGCTGACGGTAACGGAGGGAGTGTCGAGCCCGTAGTCTCCGAGGTCCTTGACGTCGGCGTCATAGTCCACGCACTCGCCCCAGGACAGGCCCGTGACGAGGGATACGAGGTCTTCGGTAAGCTCATTGTCCAGCGCCGTGTACTCCCCGTCCGCGAGGGAAAACCAGGTGTAGCGGTCGGTGTAGGCGAGGCCGCTGTCCTCGAAATATTCTATGTCCAGCGTACCGGAGGCGGTTTCAACGGTAAAGCTTACAAGGTCCGACATGTCCGGTATAGCCTCTTTTGAAACGAGGTCGTAGAGGCCGCAGCTGATGTATCACCCGGGATAACGATACACCCCGTACCTTAAACGAACCTGTAAAGCCGACCGGAGCGCGCAAAAAAGCCGGGCCGGTAGGCCCGGCCCGGAGCTATCTGTAGTATTTTGCAATGGCGGCCAGGAAGCGCTCGCCGTATTTTTTCGCCTTTCTCTCTCCCACGCCTGAGACGCGGAGAAACTCGTCCATGTCTTTCGGCATCCTCACGGCCATGTCTTCGAGCGTGGCGTTGGAAAAGACGACGTAGGGCGGAACCCCCTCCTCGGCTGCGATCTGCATACGCAGGGCGCGCAAGGCCGAGTAGATGTCGCCGCCGGCGGCGGGCAGGGAGGAGGCGGCGCGTTTTTTGCGCGCCGGCTTTGCGCGCGGCGCGGTGCGGCGCAGGTACATCTCCACTTTCGCCCCGCGGAAGAGCACGTCCCCGGCTTCGGGCGTCAGCTCCAGTACGTGATGCTTCGGCTCCGTGCGCAGGCAGCCCAGCTCCTCCAGCCGGTCCACGAGGGCGTAGAGCCCCTCCGCACTGGAGCCGCGCAGCAGTCCGTAAGTAGAGAGCTTGTCCAGCCCCAGCTCCAGCACGCGCGCTTCTCGGCTTCCGCGCAGCACCTGGATAATGAGCGTGCGCCCCACGCCGTAGCCCAGACGGCTCCTCACGCGCTTCACGCAGGAGAGCAGCATCTGAGCCTGGACGGTCACGTCCTGCTTTGCCAGCCCGGAGCGGCAGTTGGCGCAGGCGCCGCAGCTCTCCGGGTGCTCCTGGCCGAAATAGCCGAGGATGCAGCCTCGCAGGCAGCCGCCCGTGCGGCAGTATTCCACCATGCTGTTCAGCCTGTCCATGTCGCGGCGGCGCAGGGTCTCGCGCTCGTCCGCTCCGAGCTCCTCGTTCTCGCCGCTGTGTTCTATGAGGAAGCGGGCCGTAATAATGTCAGAGGGGGAGTAGAGCAGCAGACAGTCCGCCGGAGAGCCGTCGCGCCCGGCGCGCCCCGCCTCCTGATAGTAGGCTTCGAGGCTCTTCGGCATGTTGTAGTGGACGACGTAGGAGACGTTGGACTTGTCTATGCCCATGCCGAAGGCGTTCGTGGCCACCATGACGGCGGCACGGTCGTACTGGAAATCCTCCTGCGCGCGGCGGCGCTCGGCGTCGGGCAGCCCGGCGTGGTACTGCACGGCGGGAAAGCCGGCCTCCCTGAGCTTGGCGCAGACCTGTTCCACCGCCGAGCGCGTGGCGCAGTAGACTATGCCGCTCTTGTCCGGACGCGAGCGCAGAAAGCGGAGCAGCTCGGTGAACTTGTCCGCCGGCCGGCGCACGTCGAGAAAGAGGTTCGGCCTGTCGAAGCCCGTGACCAGCACGTCCGCCTCCCGCAGCCGCAGCAGGCGGAGGATGTCGTCCCGGACGGCGGGCGTCGCCGTCGCCGTGAAGGCTGCAACGACGGGACGGCGGGGCAGGGAGGCGATGAAGGGTTCGATCGCGAGGTAGCTCGGCCTGAAATCCTGCCCCCACTGAGAGACGCAGTGCGCCTCGTCCACGGCGACGAGGGAGATCTCCAGCTCCTGCGCGAGAGAGGCAAAGGCGCGGCTGTCCAGCCGCTCGGGCGCTATGTACAGCAGGCGGAACTCGCCCCGGCCCAGACCGGCCAGGACCTCCCGCCGCTCCTGCGTGTCAAGACTGCTGTTGAGATAGGCGGCGGGGATGCCGTCCTCGCGCAGAGCCTCGACCTGATCCTTCATGAGCGAGATGAGCGGCGAGACTACAAGCGTCAGGCCCGGCAGCAGCAGGGCTGGCAGCTGGTAGCACAGCGACTTTCCACCGCCGGTGGGCATTATGCCGAGGCAGTCCCGCCCGCAGAGGATGTCGTCGATGAGCCGCTCCTGACCGGGACGGAATCCATCCAGGCCGAAGTATTTGCGAAGCGCCGAGACCTTGTCCAAGACCCTCGCCTCCTTGATGTGCCGCCCGGGCTTGCGCCTTGACAAACCGGCGGGCGTATTTTAGAATCAGCCTGGGAGTTGATAACATGAGCGAGCACAGCCACATAGCCCCGGACGGGACGGTGTATACGCACAGCCATGAGCACAAGCACCAGCATACGCAGACCAAGGCCGTCGTGAACCGCCTATCCCGCGCCATCGGCCATCTGGAATCCGTGCGCAAGATGGTGGAGGACGGGCGGGACTGCACGGAGGTGCTGGTCCAGCTGGCCGCCGTGCGCTCGGCGCTCAACAACACCGCCAAGGTCATACTGAAGGACCATGTCGAGCACTGCCTGGCCGACGCCGTGGAGTGCGGGGACATGAAGGCCCTGGAGCAGCTCAACCGGGCTATAGAGCAGTTTATGGGCTAAATGATCATGCCCCCGTCCGCGCCGAGCACCTGCCCGGTGACGAAGGAGGCCGCCTCGCTTGCGAGGAAGGCTACGACGCGGGAGATGTCCTCCGGCCGTCCGATGCGGCCGAGGGCGGAGTTTTCGGCCATCGCGGCCTTGTCCTCCGCCGTGAAGCAGGAGAGCATGTCCGTGTCGATGGCGCCGGGGGCCACGGCGTTCACGCGGATGCCCGATGGCCCGAGCTCCTTGGCAAGCCCCTTGACGAAGGATATGACCGCCCCCTTCGTCGCGGAGTACGCCGTCTCACAGGAGCCGCCGCGCACGCCGAGGATGGAGGAAGTGCAGATTATGCAGCCGCGCTTGCGCTCCACCATGTAGGGTATCGCCTCGCGGCAGCAGTGGAACATCCCGTTTACGTTTACGTCGAAAAGACGCCGCCATTCGGCGTCCGTCATGTCCTGCAGCAGACCGCTCCAGGCAACGCCTGCGTTGCAGACGAGCAGGTCGAAGGGTCCGGCGGCCTCGAACATGGCGCGTACCTGCGCGGGCTCTGCGACATCCGCGCGTACCGCCTCGGTGCCGAGCTCGGCGGCGAGGGCTTCGGCCCTCTCCCGGCTGTTCAGGTAGTTTATCGTGACGCGCCAGCCGTCTGCGGCCAGCGCCCGTGCCTCCGCCGCGCCTATGCCGCGGGAGGAGCCGGTCACAAGAGCTTTCTTCATAAAAATATCACCCGGACAAGATTTTACCACAGCCGGCGGATTTGTAAAGGCGCGAGAGCGCAAAGGTGAGGACAATGAAAGAGGACAACAGGAAAAACAACGCCCCGCCCCCAAAAAGGGAGCGGGAAGCTCCGCGCCCGCCGCGGCGCGAGGAATACGAGGCCCCGCCCAAGACCCGGACCTGGGGATTCATAGTCGGAGCGGTGCTGCTGCTGGCCATATTGACCGTGGTGCTGTGCATCATGGGCGGCGTATTCGACTTCAACAAGGGCGCGTCGGAGACGGACGCCCCCGCCGCAGAGACCCAGGCTCCGCAGGAGAATACTGAGCCGCCGGCCGAGAACACCCCCACGCCCAGCCCCACGCCTCCAGAGGAGAGCGAGGCCCCGGAGATCCACACCGTGAACGCCATCGCCGGAAACGGAGGCTCCATCTCGCCCTCCGGCATAGTCGAGGTCGAGGACGGCGGCAGCGTGACCTTCACAATAACCGCCGACCCGGGCTACGTGCTCTCAGAGCTGAAGGTGGACGGCTACACGGCGGAGCTGACGGACAGCTTCACTTTCCCGAACGTGACGGGGGAGCATACCATCTATGCCATTTTCCGCGAGGAAGTTGTGGAGACTCCGCCGCCCACGCCGACGGAGACGCCGGTGGAGACGGAAGACCCGTTTTGGCCCTATATAACTCTTCCGCCTGAGATAGACGGCGACGAGTTTGTGACCGACCAGCCCGCCTATCCCGACAACTCCTTTCCCTCGGACTTCTTCCCCGGCTGAACGTGCCGGGCGCGCAGCAGACCGCAGGCCGGGCGGAGTCCGGCCTGCGGTTTTTCGACGCTCTGCGGCAAACGACTTGTTTTTCCCCACCTGTAATGGTATAATTCCTGATGCATCTGACGGGTCCCCCACCCGGCATCCACCAACGAGAGGAGGCGAGACGGCTTGAAAACTCGGCACGTGCTGATGGCGTTTACCTTTATAGTGCTCCTTATTTTTCTGATCATCGTCGTCTCCTCGCGCTCCACGGAGATGGGCAAGCTCTACCCGGACGATGTGGATATTGACGCCGGCCTCACGCAGACCGCCCCCTCGCCCCAGCCCTCCGCCGAGGCGAACTATGACGTGAATCCCGCCCCTGAAAAGACCGGCAGCCCCAAGGATACAAAGCCGGATATAGATATTGACTCCTGGCAGTATCTGCTCGCCAACAGCGACAACAACATCGGCAAATATTCGCCCCAGGTAGTCGCTGTCGAAGAAACAGCCCAGTATTTTGACGAACGTGCCGTGGACGCCCTCGTGGACTTCCTGGACGCAGCCCGCGCGGCGGGCTATTCGCCGTATATCATGGCCTCCTACAGGCCATATTCGTCGCAGGAATACATCTATAATGGCAAGGCCAGCCAGCTCAGCTGGCCGGACTACCCGGATGCCCAGGATTATGCGGACGCCGCCAAGCTCGTCGCCGCTCCCGGTACCAGTGACCACCAGACCGGCCTCGCCGTGGATATCACCGACAAGTATTACAGCACCATGGACGCTTCGCGGATGGACCAGGAGTTCCTCACCTGGCTTGCGGACAACTGTGCTGAGTACGGGTTCATCCTCCGCTATCCCAGTTCCAAAGTCTCCATCACCGGATGGGACGAGCCCTGGCACTTCCGCTATGTGGGGAAGGAGGCAGCCGTGTTCATCATGGATAACAACCTCTGCCTGGAGCAGTTTGTCTCCCTGTATAAGTGAATGAGTGACGCCCGAGGGCCGCTCCTGACGGCCCCGGGCGTTTTTTGAGAATTTTTATTATAAAAAAATCTTGACTAATCTTGTGCAATATGCTAAAATCTATCTTCGCTCGGGCATATTCTGCCTACGAGCAGGTCTTTTTCTGAAAAAGTGCTGAAAACAGCCTTGTTTCGGGAAAAGTCATCACATTTTCAACGACTCAGGAAAGGAGGAAAAATATGCCGACATTCAACCAGCTTGTCAGAAAGGGAAGGGAGCAGGCCACCTACAAGTCCACCTCCCCCGCCATGCAGAAGGGTCTGAACACGATCAAGAACTGCGAGACGGACATTTCCTGCCCGCAGAAGCGCGGCGTCTGCACCGCGGTGCGTACTTCGACCCCCAAGAAGCCGAACTCCGCTCTGCGTAAGATCGCCCGTGTGCGTCTGACCAACGGCTACGAGGTCACCGCCTATATTCCGGGCGTGGGCCACAACCTGCAGGAGCACAGCGTCGTCATGATCCGCGGCGGCCGTGTCAAGGACCTGCCTGGCGTGCGCTACCACATCATCCGCGGCACGCTCGACACCCAGGGCGTCGATGGCCGCAGGCAGGGCCGTTCCAAGTATGGCGCGAAGCGTCCCAAGGCCGGTAAGAAATAATCCGGCGGCATAGCTCCGACTGTTTATATGATATTAACCGTATCGTATGGACCCGGGGCGCAGCGGGGGGCGAAGGAGCCCCTCGAGTACCGATGAAGTCATTTTTTAATGAAGGAGGGAAGCATAGTGCCCAGAAGAGGTAACGTTCCCAAAAGAGAGATCTTGCCGGATCCTGTGTACAACAGCGTGCTGGTGACGAAGCTCATCAACAGCATCATGCTGGACGGCAAGAAGGGCGTCGCACAGAAGGTCGTGTACGATGCGTTCGATATAATCAAAAACAAGACCGGGAAGGATCCCCTTGAGGCTTTCACCGAGGCCATGAACAACATCATGCCCAGCCTGGAAGTCAAGGCCCGCCGCGTGGGCGGCGCCACCTACCAGGTGCCTATCGAGGTTCGTCCCGAGCGCCGTCAGACTCTCGGCCTGCGCTGGCTCACGCTGTACGCCCGCAAGCGCGGCGAGAAGACCATGAAGGAGCGCCTTGCCGGCGAGATAATGGACGCCTGCAACGGCCTCGGCGCCGCTGTCAAGAAGCGTGAGGATACTCACAAGATGGCCGAGTCCAACAAGGCCTTCGCACATTTCAGGTGGTAAGAAGTTTAGGAGCGTTCTATGCCCAGAGAATTTTCGCTTGAAAATACGAGAAACATCGGCATAATGGCCCACATCGACGCGGGCAAGACCACGACCACGGAGCGCATACTGTTCTATACGGGCGTCAACTATAAGATAGGCGAGACGCACGAGGGCACCGCTACGATGGACTGGATGGAGCAGGAGCAGGAGCGCGGCATCACGATAACGAGCGCCGCCACGACCTGCCACTGGCGCGGCTGCCGGCTGAACATTATCGACACGCCGGGCCACGTGGACTTCACCGTCGAGGTCGAGCGCAGCCTGCGCGTGCTGGACGGCTGCGTGACCGTGCTCTGCGCGAAGGGCGGAGTCGAGCCCCAGTCTGAGACTGTGTGGCGCCAGGCCGACCATTACAACGTACCACGTCTCATCTATATCAACAAGATGGACATCATGGGCGCGAATTTCTTCAACGTGATAGACATGGTCCATGACAGGCTCAAGGCGAACGCCGTGCCCATCCAGCTGCCCATAGGCAAGGAAGCCGATTTTCGCGGCATAATTGACCTTGTGGACATGAAGGCGGACATCTATTACGATGATTTGGGCAAGGACATGCGCGTTGAGGAGATACCCGAGGACATGCGCGAGCTGGCCGAGGAGTACCGCACGAACCTTCTTGAAGCCGTCTCCGATTTCGATGATGAGATCATGGAGCGCTATCTGGAGGGCGAGGAGGTCCCCGCCGACATGATACGCGCAGCCATCCGCAAGGCCACCGTCGCCGTCAAGATGATACCCGTCACCTGCGGCACGTCCTACAAAAACAAGGGCGTGCAGAAGCTGCTGGACGCGATAGTCGATTATCTGCCCAGCCCCCTCGACATTCCGCCCGTCGAAGGCACAAACCCCAAGACTGGCGAGACCGAGACCCGCAAGGCGAGCGACGACGAGCCGTTCTCGGCTCTGGCCTTCAAGATAATGACCGACCCCTACGTGGGCAAGCTCGCGTTCTTCCGTGTGTATTCCGGCACGGTGAACGCCGGCGAGACGGTCATAAACGTGTCCAAGGGCCAGCGTGAGCGCATGGGCAGAATACTGCTCATGCATGCAAATCACCGCGAGGATCTGCAGACGGCCTATTCCGGCGATATCGCCGCCGCGGTGGGCCTGAAGAATACGACAACGGGCGATACCCTGTCGGACGACAAGCACCAGATACTGCTTGAGACGATGGAGTTCCCCGACCCCGTTATCCGCGTCGCTATAGAGCCCAAGACGAAAGCCGGCCAGGAGAAGATGAGCATAGCTCTCGCCAAGCTGGCCGAGGAGGACCCGACCTTCCGCACCTGGACGGACGAGGAGACAGGTCAGACTATAATCGCCGGCATGGGCGAGCTCCATCTGGAGATAATAGTAGACAGGCTCCTGCGCGAGTTCAAGGTCGAGGCGAACGTCGGCAAGCCCCAGGTCTCGTACAAGGAGACCATCACGAAGGCAGCGACGGTGGATACCCGGTATGTGCGCCAGACCGGCGGACGCGGACAATTTGCCCACGTCAAGCTCACCATCGAACCCAACGAGTCTGGAAAGGGCTACGAGTTCGAGGACGATATACACGGCGGCGCGATACCGAAGGAATATATACCCTGTGTGGATCAGGGCATCCAGGGCGCGATGCATGCCGGCGTACTCGGCGGCTATCAGGTCGTGGACATCAAGGCCAAGCTCATCGACGGCTCCTTCCACGAGGTGGACTCGTCCGAGCTCGCGTTCAAGATCTGCGGCAGCATGGCTTTCAAGGAGGCCATGGCGAAGGCCGGACCGACGCTGCTTGAGCCCATCATGAAGGTTACGGTAACGGCGCCGGAGGAGTATATGGGCGACGTAATGGGCGACATAAACGCCCGTCGCGGCCAGATCTCCGGCACGGACATCCGCAACGGCGCGGCGATAATAAACGCCAACGTGCCGCTGTCCACGATGTTCGGCTATGCCACGGACCTGCGCAGCAAGACGCAGGGACGCGCCAACTACAGCATGGAGCCCAGCCACTTTGTTGAGCTGCCGAAGTCGCTCCAGGAAAAACTTATCGGTAACCGGGGCTGAGCCTCGAACCTGATAAAGGATCGTCCACAGGAAAAATCAATTACTGATTATTGAGGAGGATATCAAAATGGCAAAGCAGGTATTCAACCGCACCAAGCCCCACGTCAACATTGGCACCATTGGCCACATTGACCACGGCAAGACCACTCTGACCGCCGCTATCACCAAGGTCCTGAACATGGCTAACCCTGACGCCGCTTCCTACACCGCCTACGACCAGATCGACAAGGCCCCCGAGGAGCGCGCCCGCGGCATCACCATCAACACCGCTCACGTCGAGTACCAGACCGAGGCTCGTCACTACGCCCACGTTGACTGCCCGGGCCACGCTGACTATATCAAGAACATGATCACCGGTGCTGCTCAGATGGACGGCGCCATCCTCGTTATCGCCGCTTCTGACGGCCCCATGGCTCAGACCCGTGAGCACCTGCTGCTCGCCCGTCAGGTCAACGTGCCTTATATAGTCGTTTTCCTGAACAAGTGCGACCAGGTCGATGACCCCGAGCTGCTCGAGCTCGTCGAGATGGAAGTTCGTGAGCTGCTCGACAAGTACGAGTTCCCCGGCGACGACACCCCGATCATCAAGGGTTCCGCTCTGAAGGTCCTCGAGAGCAACAGCACCGATCCTCACGCCCCCGAGTATGCCTGCATCTGGGAGCTCATGGACGCTGTCGACACCTGGATCAAGACCCCCGAGCGCAAGGCTGACCAGCCCTTCCTGATGCCCATCGAGGACGTCTTCACCATCACCGGCCGCGGCACCGTCACCACGGGCCGTGTCGAGCGTGGCCGCGTCAAGGTCGGCGACAAGGTCGAGATCGTCGGCATCAAGGAGACCCAGGAGACCGTCGTCACCGGCACCGAGATGTTCCACAAGACCCTCGAGTTCGCTGAGGCTGGCGACAACGTCGGCACCCTGCTCCGCGGCATCGCGAAGAAGGACGTCGAGCGCGGCCAGGTTCTCGCTGCTCCGAAGAGCATCCACCCCCACACCAAGTTCAAGGGCCAGGTCTACGTCCTGTCCAAGGACGAGGGCGGCCGTCACACCCCGTTCTTCAACAACTACCGTCCCCAGTTCTACTTCCGTACCACCGACGTGACCGGCGTCATCACCCTGCCCGAGGGCGTTGAGATGTGCATGCCCGGCGACAACGTCGATATGGACGTTGAGCTCATCACCCCCATCGCCATCGAGAACGGCCTCCGCTTCGCTATCCGCGAGGGCGGCCGCACCGTCGGCTCCGGCGTCGTCATCGCCATCAACGAGTAATCTGACGTTGCTGTAAAGCATTACAGGGAATTGCCGAAAGGCAATTCCCTGTAATTTTAACTCAGGCCGTGCATGAAGCCGCCCAGAGAGGCCGAGTGTATGTCGCCGCCTATGACGCGGCCTTTGTAGATGAAGAGCTGCGCTATGACGCCCGTTTCGCCGCTGGGATAGCTGTTGAGCATATAGGTGTAGCTCTCGCAGACCTCGCCGCAGTATTGGCTGAGGTCAAAGCCCTGCTGCTTTTGCAGCTCGTTGTACTCGGCGAGCACACCGCCCAGCGTTTCGGGCAGGACTATCTCCTTCGCCGTCTCGCTGGCAGGGTCTGCATCCCAGCCGAGCGAGGCCAGATATTCCACGCGCTTCTCCGTCGTCGTGAGCCCGGAGCCTGAGCCGCCGGAGCAGATGAGCACGATAACGGCTAGAACGACCGCCGCGGCTATGATGATAAATACCGCGCTTCTTTTGCTGAGTTTTGATTTTGTCACGGGACATCCCCTCCCGTTTCAGTATATTTGAGAGACGGTGCCTATATGACTGAACGCCTCGACAAGCTATTATCCGACAGCGGCCTCTATTCCCGCAGCGAGGCGTGCGCCTTGGTCCGCGCCGGCCGGGTCAGCGTGGACGGCGCGGCCATAACAGCGCCTGAACGCAAGTTTTCCCGTGAATGCGATATCCGCGTGGACGGGGAGAGGCTCAATTGCGCGAAATACCGCTACTTTTTGCTGGACAAGCCCGAGGGATATGTCTGTGCGACGGAGGACTCGCGCCTGCCAACTGTCCTGGAGCTGCTGCCGGAGGAATTCCACGGCCTGGGGCTCTTTCCGGTCGGGCGCCTCGACAGGGACACGACCGGCCTGCTGCTGCTCACGAACGACGGAGACTACGCCCACAAGGTCATATCGCCGCGCTCGAAGGTCGAAAAGTGCTATCTTGCGGAGACGGAGGCCCCGGTCACGTCCGAGGATGCGGCAGCCTTCGCAGAAGGTCTGACCCTTGCTGACGGCACGCGCTGCCTGCCCGCGGGGCTTGAACCGCTTGATGGGAATTACTGCCTTGTGCGCGTCATGGAGGGCAAATACCACCAGGTAAAACGAATGTTAGCCTCGCGCGGCAAGCCGGTGACGCGCCTGCGTCGCCTGTCAATAGGCGCGTTGTCACTGCCGCCGGCCTCGGAACCTGGGGAGCTTCGTGAGCTTGACGAAAGCGCGAAAAACCTTGCATTGACGCAATTGTGAACGAATGAATTAGCCTAATTTGTGCCATTTCACAACGAAAAACTAAAATGTTCACAAAAAGAACACAATTTTCTATTGAAATTTGCACAGAAATGTATTATTATGTTAAGCGCAAAATCGGTGAATATTGTATATTATAACTAAAGCCCTCGCGGCGCCGGGGGAGAGCAGGAGCGCCGCGTTCGGGAGCCATCGTCAACAGGGAGGATGCTAAATATGTCAAGCAGGGTGTTTCAAAGTGTGATAGTTCAGATGAAGGAAGCCACAGAAAGATGCATAGGCGTGGTGGACGAGCAGGGCTTCGTTATAGCGTGCAGCGAGCTTTCGATGATAGGCTCGCACCTGGACGACCTGCAGGCCGCGCTCGCGGACAATCCGGAACAAATTTTCACTTCAGCCGTCAGAACATATAAGCTGCTCGGCGTGACCGGTTCGCGCTTTGACTACGCCGTGTTTGTCGCGGGGCATGACGCCGCCGCGCGCAGCATATGCATCCTCGCCTCCGTGGCCATGAACGAGGCCCGAACGAATTACGAGGAGAAGCACAACAAGGCTACGTTCGTCAAGAACATCATTTCCGACAATATCCTGCCCGGCGACGTGTATGTCAGGGCCAAGGAGCTGCACTTTGTGACCGACGTGCCGCGCTCCGTGTATCTGGTCCGCCAGCTGGACCGTTCCGACGTCGCGGCGCTGGAAGTTATCCAGAACCTCTTCCCGGACAGGCAGAGGGATTTTGTCCTGTCTGTGAGCGAGACGGATATCGTCGTCATTAAGGAGCTCACCCGTGAGGAGCGCCCGGAGGATATCGTCGCCGTAGCCGAGAACATCGAAAACGCCGTCCGGAGCGAGCTGCTGGTGAAGACCGTCATCGGCATCGGCACGACGGCCTACCACCTGCGCGAGCTGGCCGACAGGTATAAGGAAGCCCAGGTCGCCATCGAGGTCGGCAAGGTCTTCGACACTGAGAAGTCCATCATCAACTACGAGAATCTCGGTATTGGCCGCATCATCTACCAGCTGCCGACCACCCTGTGCGAGATGTTCCTCTCCGAGGTCTTCAAGAAGAACCCCATCGAGGCCCTGGATCCGGACACGCTGGAGACGATAAACAAGTTCTTTGAGAACAACCTGAACGTATCTGAGACAAGCCGCAAGCTGTACGTCCACCGCAACACCCTGGTGTACAGGCTTGAGAAGATAAAAAAGATCACCGGCTTGGACCTGCGCGAGTTTGACCACGCCATAGTGTTCAAGGTCGCCATGATGGTCAAAAAATACCTCGACACGCAGAATACATCCAAGTACTGAGCGCCGGGGACAAACGGAGGATCGTAACCTATGGTTCAGATGAACAACGTCACGATGATTTACGACAGCAGCGGCACCGAGGCGCTCAACGGCGTAAATCTCGAGATCAACGAGGGGGAATTCGTTTTCCTGGTCGGGCCTTCCGGATCTGGCAAGACCACTATCATCAAGCTCATCACCGGAGAGGTCCAGGCGAAGTCGGGCGAGATAACCGTCAACGGCTTCGATATGCGCCGCATAAAGCGCCGGAGGCTGCCGAAGCTGCGCCGGACGCTGGGCGTCATTTTCCAGGATTTCCGTCTCATCGACAAGATGACGGTGTACGACAACGTCGCCTTTGCGATGCGTGTCGTCGGCGCGGCGAACAAGGACATAAAGGAGCGCGTGCCCTACGTCCTTGAGCTGGTCGGCCTGAAGGGCCGCGAGAAGCGCTACCCGGAGGAGCTGTCCGGCGGCGAGCAGCAGCGTGTGGCCATAGCCCGCGCCCTGGTGAACAGCCCGCGCATGATAATAGCGGACGAGCCTACCGGCAACCTCGACCCCGTGCGCAGCCTGGAGCTGATGCTCCTGCTTGAGAAGATAAACGAGCTGGGCACGACGGTCCTGGTCGTCACGCACGAAAAGGAGCTTGTGAACGCCTTCTCGAAGCGCGTTGTGGCAATTGACGACGGCCACGTCATAAGCGACGGAATGGACGGGTACTACAACTATGAATAGACTTGGATATCTCATCAAATCCGGCTTCACCGGCATATTCAGCCACGGCCTCATGAGCTTTGCCACCGTCACGATAATCATGGCCTGCCTCATAATAATGGGCAGCTTCGGCCTGCTGGTCGTGAACATAAACGAGATGATAGCCGGGCTCGAATCCGAGAACGAGGTCGTCGCCTTTGTGGACGACGCGCTGACGCTTGAAGAGGCCCAGGCGCTCCAGCCCCTGGTCGAGTCCGTACCGAACGTTGCGAGCGTGGAGTTTATCACGAACGAGGAAGCCATGGACGACTTCCGCGACGACTATGACCCCGAGCTTTTCGACATACTGGACGCCTCCGTTTTCCGCCACAGGTACGTTATTCACCTGACGGACATCAGCATCATGAGCCAGACTAAGGCCGATCTTGAGGCCGTGGATGGCATCGCGAAGGTGAAAGCCCACCTCGACTACGCGCAGGCGTTCATAACCGCGAGGAACATAGTCAGCGTCGTGTCGCTCATCCTCATCATCATCCTCATCGTCGTGTCCTTCTTCATCATGTCGAACACGATAAAGCTCGCCACCTTCACGCGGCGCGAGGAGATAGCGATAATGAAGATGGTCGGCGCCTCGAACGGCTTCATCCGCTGCCCCTTCATCGTCGAGGGCCTTGTGCTCGGCATAGTCGGCGGCGGCCTGGCCTACCTCATCGAGTGGGGCCTCTACAATCTCGTGACCGGAAAGATAGTGACCGGAGTGGCCGGCACGCTTATCAGCGTCGTGCCCTTCTCCGAGGTCATGCTCCCGCTGCTGGGCGCCTACGTGGCCGTGGGCGTGCTCGTCGGCGTGGTCGGCGGCTCCAGCGCGATCAGAAACTACCTGAAGGTCTGAGCCTCATAGGAGACAGCGAATGAAGAAAAAAGCAATATCCATAGTCTGCATAGTTCTGGCCTTTCTCATGATGGTCACGCTGGTGGTGTCCGTAGTCGGTTCCCTCGGCGCCCTGGCCGCGGATGAGCAGGACCGGATAGACGCTCTGGAGCAGCAGAAGGTAGAGCTCCAGAGCCAGCAGGCGAGCATTCAGACGAACATCAACGACCTCATGGCCCAGCAAGCGGACGTTATCGAGCAGAAGGCCGCGATGGACGAGAAGAACGAGCTCGCCCGTCAGGAGATAGAGCTCATAAACGAGCAGATAGACGTCTATACGGACCTCATAGAGCAGAAGGCCCGCGAGCTGGAGAAGGCCGAGGCTGCCGAGCAGGCGCAGTATGACCTCTATTGCAAGCGCGTGCGCGCGATGGAGGAGGAAGGCAGCTATACATATCTCGACATTCTCTTCCAGTGCCGCAGCCTTTCTGACGTGCTCTCCGCGATAGACATGATCGGAGAGATAATGGACGCGGACAAGCGGCTTTTTGAGGAGTACAAGACCGCCCGTGAGAATACCGAGCAGGTCAAGGCCGAGTATGAGGGCACGCTCCAGCAGCTGGGCGAGAAGCAGGAGACGCTCGAGGCCGAGAAGGCCGAGCTCGAGGCTCAGATAGCCGCCGCCGTGGAGGTCATAAACCAACTGGAGAACGACATCGAAGCGGCGAAGGCGGAATACGCCAAGGCCGCGGCAGCAGAGGCAGCCGCCCAGGCCAGCATCAACGCAATAATCGCGCAGATGCAGGCAGAGGAGGAGGCCGCCAGGCAGGAAGCCGCGGAGAACAACCAGCAGTATACCGGCACCGGCTCCACAGCAACCGGCACCTATATCTGGCCCTGCCCCTCCAGTACATATGTCACCAGCGCCTTCGGCATGCGCGAGCACCCGCTCTTCGGGGATGAGCGCCCGCACAGCGGCATAGACATCGCCGGCTCGGCTGGCTCGGAGGTCCTGGCCGCAGACAGCGGCACCGTCGCAGTCGCGACCTACAGCTCCTCCTACGGCAACTATGTCACGATTTACCACTCCAACGGCGACTATACGCTCTACGCCCACATGAGCAGCCTGGCCGTCACCGCCGGGCAGAACGTCACACAGGGCGATGTTATAGGCTACGTCGGCTCCACCGGCTGGGCGACCGGGCCGCACCTGCACTTCGAGATAAGGGTGAACGGCTCCACGGTGGACCCGCTCAGTTACTTCTCCAACTACACCCTCGCCCCGGACGCCTGAGTTCAGGGTAAAAGCATACTCAATAAGCACGGGCGGCCCGAATAAGGCCGCCCGTACAGCGGCATATGCGGGCGTTGCCCTGAGGACGGGAGGAAAGCATGAAAAACGGATTCGGAAGATTTCTGCACGCATTTTTCGGCATAAAGATACGCTTCTGGGCGTTTATACTTATCTGTGCCATCTGCGTGGGCGTCACCTACGGCCTCACGGTCCGCAGCGAGCGGGACAGGATAGGCGGCGGCGACAACTACACCCAGGCCATGAAATACCTGGAGATAAAAAACGTCCTCGACAAATATTACGTGGACGACGTGAACGAGGAGGCCGTCTCCTCCGCGGCGTTTGACGCCATGGTCACGGGCCTGGGCGACAAGTGGAGCGACTACATGAGTCCCTCGGACTATGAAGCGTACAAGCTCTATTCCTCAAACCAGTACACCGGCCTGGGCATCACCATGGACAAGGACGCGGAGACCGGAGGTTTTGTTGTCCAGGGCGTGACGGAGGACTCACCGGCGGCGAAGGCTGGTATAGAGGTAGGGGAGATAATTCTGGCCGTTGCGGGACAGGATATCACCTCCCTGACGATAGGCGACGCGCACAGCTTCATAAACAGCAACCTGAGCGCGAGCGTTTCGGTGAAGCTCCTGAACCTTGAGGGCAAGGAGAGCACCGTGAACGTGGACTGCAGCGCCAACTATACGAACCCGGTGAGCTATAAGATGCTTGAAGGCAGCGTGGGCTACGTGCGTATACTGAGCTTTGACGCGGGCTCCGGCGAGGCGGCCATAGCCGCCGTGGACAAGCTGCTGGCCGACGGGGCGCTGGGCTTTGTTTTTGACGTGCGGACGAATCCGGGCGGGATATATGAGGAGATGGTGAAGCTCCTGGATTACCTGCTGCCCTCCGGTGATATCCTCGCGTATGTGGATTCCGAGGGCAACGAGACGGTGACGAAGTCCAACAATGTCTGCCTCGACCTGCCCATGGCCGTGCTGGTGAACGGGGACAGTTACGCCGCGTCCGAGTTTTTCGCAGCGGCGCTCAAGGAGTATAACTGGGCGACGATAGTCGGCGAGCGTACCACGGGCAAAGGCCGCAGCCAGATAACCATAGAGCTGACAGACGGCAGCGCGGTCGTCATTTCAAACGGGAAATATCTCACGCCCACGCGCGTGGACCTCTCCGCAGAGGGGGGCCTGCGCCCGGATATAGACGTCGCCCTGACCGACAGCGGAGACGAGCAGCTCACCGCAGCGCTCACGGAGGTCCAGTGGCAGACCTGAGCGCGCTGTTGACAGGCAGGTAAATGCTGTCTATAATACTACGCGCCGGAGTTCGGCACTATGTACAAAAACGAATTTTGCAACCAACATATATTTTGAGAGGAAGATAAGTAATGGCGGCTGAAAGCAAGTACAAAATGAGTCAGGAGCGGTACGACGAGATTAAGGAAGAACTCCACTATCTCGAAACCGTCCGCGAGAAGGAGGTCTCTGAGCTCATAAAGGAGGCCCGCTCCTTCGGTGACCTTTCTGAGAACAGCGAGTACGACGAGGCGAAAACCGAGCAGGGCAAGCTGTACTCCAAGATAGCCGAGCTGAAGGCCCTCATCGAGAAGGCCGAAATAATTGAAAAGACCGAGGCGGACCACGGCGTCGTCGCGCTGAGCAGCCGCATAAAACTGCTGGATGTGGACGAGAACGAGGAGCTGGAGTATCAGATCGTCGGCTCCCAGGAGGCCAACCCCATGTCCGGCCGCATATCCGACGAGAGCCCGATAGGCCGCGGCCTGCTGGGCCACAAGGTCGGCGAGACCGTGACGATAGAGGCCCCCGCCGGCTCGATGAAGTTCACGATACTTTCCGTAGAGAACGCTTGAGAAGGGATAAGGGATAAATGAGCGAGGAGACGAGAAACGAGGCCCCGGAGCAGGAGCTTTCCGAGATACTTCAGATACGCCGCGAGAAGCTGGCCGCCCTCCAGGAGGAGGGGCGGGACCCCTTCAAGCTGACGCGCTTCGTCCGCAGCGCCTGGTCGAGCGAGATAAAGGACGGCTATGAGCAGTTCGAGGGCAAGACCGTGCAGGCCGCGGGGCGAATAATGTCCAAGCGCGGCATGGGCAAGGCCATCTTCTGCCACATCAAGGACGACAGGGGCCAGATACAGCTCTACGTCCGCTCCGACGCCGTCACGGCGCAGGAGTTCGCGGACTTCCGCAAGTACGACATCGGCGATATCATCGGCGTCTCCGGCTATGTGTTCAAGACCAAGACCGGCGAGACGAGCATCCATGTCGAGGCCGTCACGCTGCTCTCCAAGAGCCTGCGCCCCCTGCCGGAGAAGTTCCACGGCATGACGAACGTAGAGCTCAAGTACCGCCAGAGGTACGTGGACCTCATCATGAGCGACGAGAGCCGCCGCAACTTCGAGATACGTTCGAGGTTCGTGAGCTATGTGCGCCGCTTCCTGGAGGGCCGCGGCTTCATGGAGGTCGAGACTCCGGTGCTCAACACCATCTCCGGCGGTGCGACGGCGCGGCCCTTCATCACGCACCATAACGCTCTGGATATAGACATGTATATGCGCATCGCCACGGAGCTGCACCTCAAGCGCCTCATCGTCGGCGGCATAGAGCGCGTGTACGAGATAGGCCGCATCTTCCGCAACGAGGGCATGGACACGCGGCACAACCCGGAGTTCACCACCGTCGAGCTATACCAGGCCTACGCGGACTTCAACGACATGATGGACCTCTTCGAGGACCTGCTCTCCGGCGCGGCGATGGAGATACTCGGCACCTACGAGGTTGATTGGCAGGGCGAGCATATCTCCCTTGCCCCCGGCTGGCCGAGGATGACCATGGCAGAGGCCGTGAAGAAGCACCTGGGCATAGACTTCATGGCCATCGAGGGCGACGCCGAGGCCGTGGCGGCGGCCAAGGCCGCGGGCGTGGATATGGACGGCGTGGAGCCCACCTGGGGCCACGCGCTCTACGAGTGCTACGACCAGAAGGTCGAGGAGCTGATGATCCAGCCCACCTTCATAACCATGCACCCTGTGGACGTCTCGCCCCTCGCGAAGCGCAGCCCGAAGGACCCGCGCCTCACTGAGCGTTTTGAGCTCTTCATCTGCCGCAGCGAGATGGGCAACGCCTTCTCCGAGCTGAACGACCCCATAGACCAGAAGCAGCGCTTTGAAAAGCAGGTCGAGCTGCGCGCCAAGGGCGACGACGAGGCCGGCATGATGGATACCGACTTTATAAACGCCCTCGAATACGGCATGCCGCCCACGGGCGGCCTGGGCATAGGCATAGACCGCTGCGCCATGCTGCTGACGGGCTGCGACTCCATCCGCGACGTCATCCTCTTCCCCACCATGAAGCCGCTGGATATGCCCAGGGCCGAGAAAAAGCCCGAGCCAGCCCCCGCGCAGGAGGTGAAGCCGGAGCCCATAGACTTCTCCAAGGTCGAAATTGAGCCGCTTTTCGCGGACTTCGTGGACTTTGAGACCTTCAGCCGTTCCGACTTCCGCGCCGTCAAGGTCAAGGCCTGCGAGGCGGTGAAGAAGAGCAAGAAGCTGCTAAAGTTCACCCTGGACGACGGCAGCGGGGAGGACCGCGTCATCCTCAGCGGCATCCATGAGTATTACGAGCCGGAGGAGCTCGTCGGCAAGACCTGCATCGCCATCACGAACCTGCCCCCGCGCGCAATGATGGGCATAGACTCCTGCGGCATGCTCATCTCCGCCGTGCACCACGAGGAGGGCGCGGAGCGCCTGCATCTGCTGATGGTGGACGAGCACATCCCCGCCGGCGCCAAGCTCTATTGAGCGCCGGGATGGAAGGAGAACGGCCATGAACTGCCTTGTCGTCATAGACGTACAGAACGACTTCGTCACCGGCTCCCTGGGGACGCCGGAGGCGGTGGAGATGCTCCCGCGCCTGCTGGAAAAGATGCGCGGCTTTGAAGGAGCCGTTTTGATGACACTGGACACCCACGGCGAAGACTACGCGGACACGCAGGAGGGCCGCCTCCTGCCCGTCTCCCACTGCGTCAGGGGCACGGAGGGCTGGCGCTTCCCGCCGGAGGTGGAGGCCCTGCGCGAGAGCCTCGGCGCGCGTGTGTACGAGAAGCCCACCTTCGGAAGCACAAGCCTTGTCTCGGAGCTTAAGCGCCTGTATGACGAGGCGGAGCTGGAGTCCGTGGAGCTCGTCGGTCTGTGCACGGACATATGTGTGATCTCGAACGCCCTCATGATAAAGGCTGCAATGCCTGAGCTTCCGGTATATGTAGACGCCGCCTGCTGTGCGGGCGTCACGCCGGAAAAGCACGCGGCCGCGCTGGAGGTCATGCGCAGCTGCCAGGTCATCCTGAAATAAAGTTTACAATTTGTTCACATTCACCCCGGAATTTGATGCAACTCCGATACACATTTCCTGTAAAATGTGTATAAACACGGCGATAACATCATATTTCGGGGTGATTTTATGCGCAACTTCAGGAGCATGACAGCGATTATCCTGGCCCTGTGCCTCTGCCTGGGCCTCGCCGCCTGCGGACAGGCGCCGGAGCAGGACCTGCCGGAGCCGCAGGCGAGCGCGCCCGCGCAGACCGATGGGCAGCAGCTGGAGCAGGAGCTGGTGGAGCAGCTGACCCTCACGAAGGAGGCGCTGCCCGGCGGCCTGGCCTCGCTGGACGCCATGAGCGGCCGGGACGGCGAGTTCGTCCTCGCTGGGCAGGATGACTCGGGGCAGCCTGTGCTGGGCGTCCTGGACGCGCAGGGCGCGTTTGAGGCCCTGGCGCTGCCGGAGGACGTACTGAGCGTGGACGCCGTCTGCCGGACGGGCGAGGGCGCGGCCGCCCTGGCCTTCACGGAGGCGGGCGCGTGCATCCTCAGCTACAGCGGCGGTGAGCCCTCGCGCGTGGAGCTGGCCGCCGAGGCCGCCGACCACCTTTACGGCGACCTGGGCCTCGCTGTGAGGGACGGGAATTACTACGTCATGTACTACATGGGCATTGTTGAGTTCGGCCCGGACGGCCAAGCGGCCCGCAGCTGCATGGGCGAGGAGAAGTGGAGCTATTTCACCTCCATGCAGGAGGCGGACGGGCGCATCTACGTGGCGATGGGCGACGGCATGGACGGCGGCGGAACCCTCTGCGAGCTGGACACGGAGAACATGGCCCTCGTGACCGCGGATACAGGCGAGCTGGGCGTCACGGTCCTGGGCCTCTCGGCTGAGGGCGGGCTGCTCCTGAGCGGAGAGCTGGAGGGCCGCGATGTCGTGGCCGAGCCTGGCGAGGGCGGGCCAGCGGAGCTCTTCGACTGGTCTGAACCCGGCGTCGCCGTCGTGACCTACCTCGGCCTCTGGGAGCAGCCGGACGGCAGCTATATCCTCTTCCGTCCCGGCGCGACGGAGCTGGAGCGGCTCACGCTGCAGCTCACAAAACCCAAAACGGAGCTGCGCGTACTGACGGACTACGCGGGGACGGTGCTCTACGACCTCGTGAACGCCTTCAACCAGGAGGACCCGGACTACAAGCTCCGCGTCGAGAGCCTGTATGACGAGGGTATGAGCATGGAGCTGCTGAACACCCAGCTCATCGCGGGCGAGGGGCCGGATATCTTCGCCTTCTGCTACTATGACAATCTGACCCGCCTCGGCCCGGCGGCGACGGAGGACCTCCTGCCCTACCTCGACGCCGACGCGGAATATTCGCGCGAGACGATCGTCCCCAGCCTGCTCGCCGCCATGAGCCCGCAGGGCAAGCTGGCCGCGCTGCCCTACGCCTTCAGCATGGTCACCTTCACCGCGCCCTCGGACGTCTTTGCGGAGCCGGGCATCAGCTTCGACGAGGCCAAGGCCGCGGCGGAAGCGGCGGACCTGCCCATTTTCCCGCCCTGGATGGCGCAGGATATCCTCTGGGGCTGGATGAGCAACTTCGCCGCCGTGCAGTTCACCGACCTCGAAGCCGGGACCTGCTCCTTCGACAGCGAGGCGTATCTCAGCCTCCTGCGCGAGTGCGGCGAGACGAGCACGGAGCTGCCCGCTGATATAAGCCAGAACAATGTCGGCCTGCTGCAATTTGAGACGCTGCAAAACTTCATGCGCCTCGGCGTCATAAGCGAGCGCTACGGCGGGGAATACACCTTCGCCGGCATGCCGAACGACGAGACGAACGGCAGCATGTTCAGCGTCGATTTGAGCTTCGCCATTTCCGCCCAGAGCAAATATAAGGACGGGGCCTGGCGGTTCGTGCGGGAGTGCCTCAGCCCCGAGGTGGGCGGCTCGGGAGCGGAGGGCTCGGGTTCGTCCTTCCCGGCCAGCGCTGAGCGGCTTGAACGGCTGCTGCAAACCGTTGTGGATGAGGGCATAGACAACTACGGCGAGATGATAACGATAAGCGAAGCCGACGCGGACAAGTTCCGCGAGCTGGTCGAGGGCACCACGACAGTGCAGTACAGCCTGCCCACCGTGACGGACATCCTGAACGAGGACGCCTCTCAGTATTTCTCCGGCCAGACGAGCGCGGAGCAGGCCGCGGAGTACAGCCAGAACCGCGTCAGCACCTGGTTGGCGGAGCAGGGCTGAGACATAGACGGAGGTCAAGACATGAAAAAACGACACCTGGCCCTGGCCCTTGCCCTGGTCATGACCCTGCTGGCCGCCTGCGGCGGCGAGGCCCCACCCGAACCGGCTTTCACCGGCGCGCCTGAGACGCAGGGCCCGGAACCCACGGCGTCGCCTGCGCCCGAGTGGACGAGCGAGGGCCGCCCCTACCGCCAGAGCCTCGTGAACACCGGCGCGGACTCCACCCTGGGCGTATTCGGCCTCGGCGGCGACTATTACGCCTGCGCCATGTTCTTCGGCCAGAACGCTCCCAGCGAATACGTCCTGCTGAAAAACGGCGAGCGCTTCTATACGCCCGAGAGCGGTGCGGTGCAGGCGGCCTGCGCTGGGGAGGGCTGCATCTGGCTGCTTGAGAGCCGCGAGACCGAGACCGGGGCCCTGAGCCTCCTCGTGCAGCTCTCTCCGGAGGGCGGGACGCTCTCGGAGCTCGACCTTGGCGCCTTGGGCCTGGGCGAGGCGTATTTTTCCGATATGCGCTCAGCAGACGGCGGCGTCTGGCTCCTGGGAGCGGGCAAGGCCGTGCTCATAGCCGAGGGGGCCGTGGCCGCGCAGCTGAACGTTCCGGCTGAGGCAAAGCTCCTGCGCAGCGGCAGCGGCGGGGCCTGCCTCATCGAGTACGGCGGTGAGAGTGCCGCAGTGAGCGCTCTCGGCCCCGAGGGCGTCGAGCCGCTTTTCACCCTCGATGGCACGGAAACGCAGGCCTTTGACGGCACCGAGGAGTTTTTCCTCATCTGCGCCGACGCTGAGGCGGCGTACGGCCTCGACGAGACGGGCGGTAAAACTCCGCTCATCGTCTGGGCCGACTGTGCCGTCGAGAGCAGCGCCCTGCGCGGCCTCGCCCCGCTTGGGGACGGGGACTTTATGATGCGCAGCGCCGTCGGCCTGAGCCGCCTTAGCCTGACGGAGCCCTCCGAGATGCCCGCCGGCGGCGAGCTGACCCTGGCCACGCTGGGGCAGAGCAGCTACTTGGTCCAGGGCTTCAACGCCGGGGGCACGGGCTGGCAGGTCAGGGAAGTGGACTACAGCCAGGGCGGAGCCCTGAGCGCGCAGGACGCCTTGACGAAGCTCTACGCAGACATCGCCGCGGGCGCCGGGCCGGACCTGCTGCTGCTAGAGGGCATGCCCGTGGAGAGCCTTGCGCGCCGTGGCTATCTTGCGGACATCGGCGAGCTGCTGCAAGGAGACCCGGAGGTCTCGGCGGAGGACCTGGTGTTCGCCGGCAGGCTGGGCGGCGGGACCTACTATGTCTCCGAAAGCTTTGGTATCGACACCTGCGCGGGCCTGAAGTCGAACTTCGGCGAAGCCGCAGGCTGGACGCCGGAGGAATACCTGGAGGCCGAGCGCGCGCTGGAGCCCGGCGCGCAGATGATGTATTACGTCACGCGCGAGAGTTTCATCCGTGACGCAGCCCAGCGCTATATGCAGCAGGCCATAGACTGGCAGACCGGAGAGTGCAGCTTCGACAACGCGGAGTTCATAGCCCTGCTGGAGACGGTGGGCCAGATAACCGAGCACCCGGAGACGACGGAGTTCACGGGCTATGTCCCGCCCGAGGAGGAGCTTCGCACGGGCAAAACGTACATCGAGACAGTGCGCGTCGCCAACGTCGCCAAACTGAGCGAATTTGAAAAGGCGGTGGGGCAGGAGCTCAGCTTTGTAGGGATGCCGATGCCCGACGGGAGCAACGGCTCCGTCATGGACCCGTCCTCGCCGGTGGGCGTCTTTGCCGGCAGCGAAAAGCCGGACGGCTGCCGGGAATTCGTCAAATACCTGCTGCTGAGCTACGATATGAGCTACCACCGCGACAAAAACAGCGCCCTGCCCATGTACCGCCCCTACCTCGAAAAGCTGGAGGCCGAGGCCGTGTCCGAGGGCCGCATGACGGCGGAGGAGGTCGAGCGCTTCGAGAGCTTCCTGGCCTCGGTGGAGAACTCGACGCTTGTGGACGAGACGGCTCTGGGCATCATCTGCGAGGAGGCGGCGGCCTGCTTCACAGGCGCCAGAACGGCGGCGGAGGCCGCGCGGATAATACAGGAACGGCTGAGCATATATGTTTCCGAACAGAGCTGAGAGACGGCGCGGCGAAGGCCGCGCCGCTTTTTTGGGCTTGTACTGGCGAAACTGTTGTGTTAAAGTTTATATTAAATGTGCAGGACCCGCTTGAACTTTTTGACAATGGACGGCATATATGTTAAAAATGGAGAGGATAAGCTCTAGGAAAAACGGGTATATAGCCTATCTGCGCCAGCTCGCCTCCGACGGCGCGCTGCGCCGTGATAGCGGGGAGACCGTGCTCGACGGGGAGAAGCTCCTGGGCGAGGCGCTCGCCTCCGGCTGCGAGGTGACGAGCCTGCTCGCGGCGGAGGGGAGCCTGCCGGGCCGCGTCCCGGAGGGTCCGCGGCTTTACGCCGCACCGCCGGAACTCGTGGCCTACGCCTCGCCGGTGAAGAACAGCCCCGGACCGGTGTTCACCGTGCGCCTGCCCGAGCGGCGCGCGCCGGAGCGCGTGGAGAGCGCCGTCGTGCTCGAGAGCGTGCAGGACCCCGGCAACGTCGGTACGGTCATAAGGACGGCGAACGCCCTGGGCGTGGACGCCGTCATCCTGGCCGGTGACTGCGCGGACCCGACCTCGCCCCGCTGCGTTCGCGCGACGATGGGCGCGGCCTTCCGTCAGAGCATTGTGGAGGCAGACCTGCCCGGCCTTGCGCGGCTGCTCGGGGGCTGGGACCTGCCTCTCTACGGCGCGGCCCTCGCGGAGGGCGCGCTCGATATCCGCTCCGCGGAGCTTTCGCGCGCAGCCGTCGCCATAGGCAACGAGGGCCACGGCCTCTCGCCGGAGCTCCTGGGGCTATGCACGGGCCGGGTCATTATCCCCATGGCCCCGGGAAGCGAATCTCTTAACGCCGCCGTGGCGGCGGCGATAGTCATGTGGGAGCTCTCAGGCCGCAGACTGTGAGGTGGAGGCATGTCGGAACTCAAATACTGGCTCTGGCTTTCCTCACTGACGGGCGTGCGCCCGAGGGTGAAGCGCCTGCTGATTGAGCGCTACGGCGGGGTGAGGGAGGTCTACTTCGCGCCGAGGGGCGACTACGCCGCGCTCGGCGGCCTGACGGAGCAGGAGTGCGCCGCCCTCGAAAACAAGAGCTTCAACACGGCCTACCGCATAATCGAGGACTGCGAGAACCTGGGCGTGGACATTAGGACGATACAGGACGCGGATTATCCCCGCCGCCTTGCGGCGATATACGACCCGCCCGTCGTGCTCTATGTGCGCGGGCGGCTGCCCGTAGTGGACGAGAAGGCCGCCGTCGCCGTGGTCGGCACGCGCCGTGCCTCGCCATACGGCATAAAGATGGCCGCGAGGCTGGGCTATGAACTGACGCGCTGCGGCGGGCTGGTGGTGTCCGGCCTCACCGTGGGCGTGGACGTGACAGCCGCGCAGGGCGCGCTGATGGCGGGAGGCAGCTGCATAGGCGTGCTGGGCTCGCCCATAGACGACGAGAGCTGGGGCGGGGAGACCGCGCGGGACGTCGCCGCCGCGGGCGCCGTCATAAGCGAGTATCCGCCGGGCGCGAAGCGGCACCCGGCCTTCTTCCGCGCCAGGAACCGGATAACCGCGGGCCTGTGCGTGGCCGCAGTGGTAGTCGAGGCCCCGAAAAGGAGCGGCGCCCTGCTGTTTGCGGACGAGGCGCTCAGTCAGGGCAAGGAGGTTTTCGCCGTCCCGGCGAACGCGGACGCGGAAAACGCCGCAGGCGGCCTGGCGCTCATCAAGGAGGGCGCACAGCCGGTCACGGGCGGCTGGGACGTGCTCAGCGGCTTTGCCGGGCGCTTCAAGGACCTGCGCGACCCCGGCGCGGCCCGAAAACTGCCCGCGGACTGCGAGCGGACCCTCTCCGCCTATGCCGCCGAGAACGCGCCCGAGCCGGAGGAGCGGGAAGACGCGACACCACCGCTTGTCCAAAAAGACGTTGACAAGCCCCAAGGTGTGGAATATATTGACCTAAGGAAACAGCTGGAGGGCCTTACTGAGGCGCAGCTCGCCATCGTGACTGCGCTGGAACGGCCTTCGACACATATAGACGATGTGATAGATAAAACGGGTCTGCCCGCGCAGGAAGTGCTCTCGGAGCTGACCATGCTCCAGATAGCCGGCCTCGTGAGCCAGGAGCCGGGCAAAAGGTTTACGCTGAATATCAGTCAAAAGTGAGGACGTTTTAATGGCAAAAGCAAAGACGGCGTTGGTCATAGTGGAATCCCCGGCCAAGGCCAGGACCATCGAGAAATACCTGGGCAGCGATTATAAAGTCGTGGCCTCCATGGGCCACCTGCGCGACCTGCCCAAGAGCACGATGGGCGTGGATATAGAAGGCGGCTTTGAGCCGCAGTATATCCCCGTGAAGGGTAAGGAAGACGTGATAAAGGATCTGCGCGAGCGCGCGGAGAAGGCCTCCATGGTCTATCTCGCGACCGACCCGGACCGCGAGGGCGAGGCCATAGCCTGGCATTTGAAGGAGCTGCTGGGCCTGCCGGACGGCAAGGCCTGCCGCGTCACCTTCAACGAGATAACGAAAAGGGTCGTGACGGAGAGCATCGCCGCCCCGCGCGACATAGACATAGACCTTGTGGACGCCCAGCAGGCGCGCCGCATCCTGGACAGGATAGTCGGCTACGAGCTCTCGCCGCTGCTGTGGAAGAAGATACGCCGCGGGCTGTCCGCGGGCCGCGTCCAGTCCGTGGCCACGCGCATGGTCGTGGACCGGGAGAAGGAGATACGCGCCTTCGTGCCGGAGGAATACTGGCTGCTCGACGCCGTGCTCCGCTCGGGCGAGGGCGAATTCACCGCCCGCTACTTCGGCACCGCCGAGGGCAAGGCCGAGCTGCACAGCGAGGAGGAGACGGACGCCGTCATCGCCGCCGTCACCGGGCAGGAGTTTAAGATCGAGAGCGTCAAGCGCGGCAAGAAACAGCGCAGCCCCTCGCCCCCGTTCATCACCTCAACCCTCCAGCAGGAGGCCAGCCGCCGCCTGGGCATGACCCCGCGGCGAACCATGTCCATAGCCCAGCAGCTGTATGAGGGCGTGGACATCACCGGCCTCGGCACTGTGGGCCTCATCACCTACATGAGAACGGACTCCCTGCGCCTGTCGGACGACGCGGTCGCCGCGGCGCGCAGCTTTATAAGCGCGCACTACGGCGCGGCCTACTGCCCGCCGGAGCCGCGCCGCTACAAGACCAAGGCCGGCGCGCAGGACGCGCACGAGGCCATCCGCCCGACTAACGCCGCCCTTGCCCCGGAGCAGGTGCGGAAGGATCTGACCAAGGAGCAGTACATGCTCTACCGCCTCGTCTGGGGCCGCTTCATGGCCTGCCAGATGTCGAACGCGGTGTACGACAACGTCGTGGTGGACGCGGCCTGCGCGGGACATATCTTCCGCGCCAACTACTCCGAGCTGGTCTTCCCCGGCTACACCGCCGTATATGACGACGAGCGTGAGGACGAGGGCGGCCAGTTGGCCAGGAAGCCCCTGCCCGAGCTCAAGGAGGGCGACAGCGCCTCCGCAAAGAAGCTCACGAAGGAGCAGAAATTCACCCAGCCGCCCTCCCGCTATACGGAGGCGACGCTTATCCGCGCCATGGAGGAAAAGGGCATAGGCCGCCCCTCCACCTACGCGCCGACGATAACCACCATCCTCAGCCACGAGTATGTGGTCAAGGAGGGCAAATACCTGCGCCCCACGAGCCTGGGCGAAGTCGTCACCGGGCTTATGGAGGAGCGCTTCCCCGACATCGTGGACCTCAAGTTCACCGCCCGCATGGAGGACGGCCTGGACGACATCGAAAAGGGCGAGAAGAGCTGGAAAGAGTACCTCTCGGACTTCTACGGCGGCTTTGAGACGGAGCTGAAGAGCGCGGAGAAGGCCATGGAGGGCCAGCGCATCAAGGTCCCGGACGAGGTCTCGGAGGAGATATGCCCCAACTGCGGCAGAAAACTCGTGTATAAGTCCGGGCGTTTCGGGCGCTTTTTGGCCTGCCCCGGCTTCCCCGAGTGCAGCTTCACCATGCCCATAGTGGTCGAGATGCCGGGCAAATGCCCCGCCTGCGGCGGCAGACTGCTCAAACGCACCTCTAAAAACGGCTACACCTACTATGCCTGCGAGCGCGGCCGGGATTGCCCCTGGCGCGGCACCAGCTCCGACGGGCGCGAGATAATCGGCTTCATGACCTGGGACGTGCCGACGAAGGACAACTGCCCCGAGTGCGGACAGACCATGTTCCGCCGCTCCGGCCGCGGACGCTCGAAGTCCTTCTGCATCAACGAGAAATGCCCCATGTTCGTGCCCGAGGACAAGCGCGGCTACAAGAAAAAGCCCGCAGCGAAGTCCGATGAGGCAGCGCAGGAGGGCGAGGCCGCCGAGGCACAGCCCGCGGAAGAGAAGCCGGCAGAAAAGAAGACAGCCGCCAGGAAAACCGCGGCGAAGAAGCCGGCAGCGAAGAAGACTACAGCCAAAAAGGCAGCCGCCAAGAAGACGGAGGCCGAAGAATGAGCGCCGTCACCGTGGTCGGCGCGGGCCTCGCGGGCAGCGAGTGCGCCTGGCAGCTGGCCCGCCGGGGAATAAAGGTACGTCTGGTCGAGATGAAGCCGGGGAAGTATAGCCCCGCCCACGTCTCGCCAGGCTTTGCCGAGCTCGTCTGCTCCAACTCCCTGCGCAGCGACGAGCTGACGAACGCTGTCGGCCTGTTGAAGGAGGAACTGCGCCGCCTGGGCTCCCTCATCATGGAGTCCGCGGACAAAAACCGCGTCGCCGCCGGCGGCGCGCTGGCCGTGGACAGGGAGGGCTTCTCTGAATACATCACGCAGCGCCTGCGCGCCTGCCCGAATGTCGAGGTGGAGGAGCGGGAGCTCACGGAGATACCCGAGGGCGAGGCGGTCATCGCCACCGGCCCCCTGACGAGCGACGCCATGGCCGAGGCCATCGTGCGCCTCTGTCCGGAGTTCGACCTGCACTTCTACGACGCCGTGGCCCCCATCGTCACGCTGGAGAGCGTGGACATGGAAAACGCCTACCTCGCCTCGCGCTACGGCAAGGGTACGGATGATTATGTAAACTGCCCCATGACGAAGGAGGTGTACGAAGCCTTCGTCACCGAGCTGCGCGCTGCGAAGGAGGCGCCCGTCCATGGCTTTGACGACGGGGCGGTGTTCGAGGGCTGCATGCCCGTGGAGGTCATGGCGAGGCGCGGCTTTGATACGCTGCGTTACGGGCCGATGAAGCCCGTGGGGCTCAGGAACCCGCACACGGGCGGGGAGGACTGGGCCGTGGTGCAGCTCCGGCGCGACAACGCGGAGGGGACGCTGTACAATCTCGTCGGCTTCCAGACACACCTGACCTTCGGGGAGCAGAAGCGCGTGTTTTCAATGATACCGGCGCTGCGGAACGCGGAGTTCGTGCGCTACGGCGTCATGCACCGCAACACATATCTGGACTCCCCGCGCCTGCTGGACAGGTATTACCGCCTGAAGTCTGAGCCGCGCATCAGCTTTGCCGGGCAGATGACGGGCGTGGAGGGCTATGTGGAGTCCGCCGCCTCGGGGATGCTGGTCGGCATAGAGACAGCTGCGCGTCAGCTGGGCCTGCCCGCGGTGGATTTCCCGGCTGAGACGGCTATAGGCGCGCTGGCGCAGTACATATCCGGCGGCAGCGTGGGCGACTTCCAGCCGATGAACGTGAATTTCGGCATAATAACGCCCCTGGGCTATCGGGTGAAGGGAAAACGCAACAAGAACGCGGAGCTCTCCGCGCGCTCGCTCGGTATAATAGAGGCGATGCTTAAAGATAGGGAGGTCCTGAGCATTGAGGATAATAATTGACGCGATGGGCGGCGACAACGCGCCGCAGGCCCCCGTTCTGGGTGCAATCCGCGCAAAGCGGGAGCTGGGCGTGGATGTGACGCTCGTGGGCAGGCGAGAGGACATTGAAAAGCACCTCGGCGGTGAAAAGGGCATAGAAATAGTCGATGCCCGCGAGATCATAACGATGGAGGACGACCCGAGCACGGCGACAAGGCGGAAGAAGGATTCCTCCCTGGCCGTCGCGCTGACAATGCTGAAGGACGGTAAGGGCGACGCAGTCGTCTCCGCCGGCAGCACCGGCGCTCTGCTGACGGGCGCAACGCTGACGGTAAAGCGCATCCGCGGCATCCGCCGCGCCGCCCTGGCTCCGGTCATCCCGAACGGCGGCAAGGGCGTCATGCTGATAGACTGCGGCGCAAACGTGGAGTGCACCTCCGAGTATCTGCTGCAATTCGCATTCATGGGCAGCTTCTATTCCAAGCATATCCTCGGCTGCGCGAATCCCCGCGTCGGCCTCCTGAACAACGGCACGGAGGAGACTAAGGGCACAGAGCTGCAAAAGCAGGCCTACACCCTGCTCAAGCGCGTCTCAGATGAGGGCCGCATAAACTTTATAGGCAACATAGAGGGCTCCGCCGCGCTCAGCGGGGAGGTGGACGTCATCGTGACCGACGGCTTCACGGGCAATATCATGCTCAAGAGCTGCGAGGGCATGATAAAGTTCCTCATGGGCCAGCTCAAGGGCGTGTTTCTCTCCAGCACGAAGAACAAGCTGGCCGCCCTGACGCTAAAGGGCGACTTTGCAAAGCTCAAGGACATGATGGACGTCAACAAGGTCGGCGGCACGGCGCTGCTCGGCATCTCGAAGCCCGTCATCAAGGCCCACGGCTCGTCGAACGACGAGGCCATATTCAGTGCGATACGCCAGGCGGTGCAGTTCGCGCGCGCGGGCGTTATTGAGGAGATAGAAAAGAACATCGACTACATGCGCCTGCCCGCAGGCGCGGCAAAAACGGAGGAATGAGGACATGACAAGCGAAAAAATCATCGGCTTTGTGGCTGAGCAGTTCGGCGTCGAGGCGGAGAGCCTCTCCCGCGAGACGAATTTCGTGGACGATTTGAACGCCGATTCCCTGGACGTGGTCGAGCTGAGCATGACTATCGAGGATGAGTTCGGCCTGGGCGAGATATCCGAGGACGACCTGAAGGCCATCAAGACCATCGGCGACCTTGTGGACTACGTCGAGCACGCTTCCGGCAACTGATGGAAGCCTTTGAGGAAAAGCTCCGCCACCATTTCCGCGACAGGGCGCTTCTCAAGACCGCGCTGACGCACAGCTCCTTCGCCAACGAGAGCCGCGCCGCCGGCTGCGAGAGCAACGAGCGGCTGGAGTTTCTGGGCGATTCCGTGCTGGGCATGGTTGTGGCGGATGCGCTCTACCGGCGCTTCCCCGACATGCCTGAAGGGCGGATGACCCGCCTGCGCGCGCGCCTCGTCTGCGAGGAGAGCCTGCACGCCGTGGCCTCCGAGCTCGGCCTGGGCGGCTATATGCGCCTGGGCAGGGGCGAGGAGCACACCGGCGGGCGCAAGCGCGCCTCCATCCTGGCCGATGCGGTGGAGGCCGTCATCGCCGCGCTGTATCTTGACGGCGGCATGGAGACTGCGCGCGGATTTATAGAGCGGCACATCCTCTCCGGCCTGGATACGGAGAGCCCGTCGCTGCTCATGGGCGACTACAAGACCGAGCTTCAGGAGCTCATACAGCGCAAGAGCGGCCAGAGCCTCAGCTACGTCCTGCTGGGCGAGAGCGGGCCGGACCACGACAAGCTCTTCACCTCGGAGGTGTGCCTGAACGGCCGCCCGATAGGCTCAGGCACCGGCAGGACCAAGAAGGAGGCCGAGCAGGCCGCCGCCCACGCCGCGCTGGAGGCGCTGAAGGCTTGAGCGCGCGGGAGAGCATCGTCCCCGTCTTTGTGCCGCATCTGGGCTGCCCGAACGACTGCGTTTTCTGCAATCAGAGGCGCATTTCGGGCAGCCTCGCCCCCGCACGGCCCGAGGACGTCGTAAGGGCCATAGAAAACGCCGCCTGCGTGACCCCTGAGGGTACGCGGCGGCAGCTTGCGTTTTATGGCGGCTCCTTCACAGCCATTCCGGACTCCGAGCAGGAGGCGCTGCTGGGCGCGGCGCGTCCATATCTCGAAAGGGGCGTCATAAGCTCCATCCGCCTCTCAACGCGGCCGGATGCCATAGACGCCGCCGTCCTGGCCCGCCTGCGCCGCTTCGGCGTCGAGACCGTGGAGCTGGGGGCGCAGTCCATGTCGGAGCGCGTCCTGGCCCTCTCGGGCCGGGGCCATACGGCGCAGGATGTGGAGGATGCCGCGCGCGCCGTGAAGGCCGCGGGCTTCCGGCTCATCCTGCAGATGATGACGGGCCTGCCCGGCTCGGACGACGAGTCGGACATAGAGAGCGCCCGGCGCATAGCCGCCCTCGGACCGGACGGCGTGCGCGTGTATCCCACGGTCATCGTGCGCGACACCGCGCTCTGCGACCTGTGGCGCGCGGGGAAATACAGGGAGCATACGGTGGAAGACGCCGTGCGCGTCTGCGCGCGCATACTGCCGGTGTTCGAAGCAGCGGGCATACCCGTCATCCGCCTGGGCCTGAACCCGACGGAGGACCTCTCCGGGGGCGACGCCGTGGGCGGGGCCTACCACCCGGCCCTGGGCGAGCTGGTACGCGCCCGGATAATGCGCGAAAAGGCCGAGGCGCTGCTCGATGGCGTGAGCCCGGGCTCCGATGCGGCGATAGAGGTCCCCGCGCGGCTCATGAGCCAGCTTGTGGGCCAGCACGGCTGCAACAGGGAATACCTCATGCGCAAATTCTCTCTGCGCAGCCTCAAATTCGTCCCCGCCGAGCGTGAAGGCGGGCTGAAAAGGCTCTGACGCCGCCTGGATTTAAGGAGAAGACCGATGACACAACTGAGTTTTGCAATAAAGGGCGACATCTGCCACAGCCTCGCGCCGAGGCAGCTGGAGTGCGTGGAGGGCGGCTGCGCCGTCTGTGAGGACGGGCGCTCCGCAGGGGTGTTCCGCACTCTGCCGGAGCAGTACGCGGGCCTGCCGGTGCTCGACTGCACGGGTCGCCTGGTCCTGCCCGGCCTTGTGGACCTGCACGTCCACGCTTCGCAGTTTGCATATCGCGGCACGGGTATGGACATGGAGCTGCTTGACTGGCTGAACGCCTGCGCCTTCCCGGAGGAGAGCCGCTTTGCCGATTTGGACTACGCCGCGCGCGCCTACGGCCGCTTTGTCGAGGACGTGGTCTGCGGGCCGAACACCCGCGCCTGCGTCTTTGCCACCGCGCACGTGGAGGCGACGCTGCTGCTCATGGATATGCTGGAAAAAAGCGGCCTCGTCACCATGGTGGGCAAGGTCAGCATGGATACGAGCGCGCCGGACGGCCTGCGGGAGCCGGACGCCGCGAGCGCGGCCCGTGCCGTCAGAAGCTGGCTGGAGGCGGCCCAGGGCCGCTATGAGCGGACGCAGCCCATGCTGACGCCCCGCTTCATACCCAGCTGCTCCGACGCACTCCTGCGCGAGCTGGGAGCCATACAGCGCGAGAGCGGCCTGCCGGTGCAGTCGCACCTGTCCGAGAACAGGGGAGAGGTGCAGCTCGTGCGCGAGCTCTGCCCCTGGAGCGCCTTTTACGGCGCGGCCTATGACGAATACGGCCTCTTCGGCGGAGATGGCCGCGACACGGTCATGGCACACTGCGTGCTCTCCGAAGAGCCGGAGCTGGAGCTCATACGCGAGCGCGGAGTGTATATCGCCCACTGCCCGGCCTCGAACATGAACGTTTCGAGCGGCATCGCCCCCGTGCGGAGATTTTTGGACATGGGCCTGCGCGCGGGCCTGGGCAGCGACGTCGCGGGAGGGACGCTGACCTCGATTTTCCGCGCCATGGCGGACGCCATCCAGGTCTCGAAGCTCCGCTGGCGGCTGGTGGACGAGAGCCTGCCCGCCCTGACGGCCCCGGAGGCCTTCTGGCTGGGCACCGCGGGCGGCGGAGCTCTCTTCGGCACGGGCAGCTTCAAGCCCGGCATGGAGTTTGACGCCATAGTCCTCGACGATTCGCGCTACGTCCCGGAGCCCGCGGGCGACCTGCCCACGCGGCTTGAACGGACCATCTACCTCTCCGAAAACCGTGACATCGAGCACAAATTCGTGCGCGGCCTCCGGCTGTTCTGAGGAGGAGCGCGGTATGGGAAGTGAAAAGGCCGCCCGCCTGCGTATAACGCGCGGGAAGGCGGCGCTGCTCGCGCTCTGCTTTCTGGGCTTTGTGCTCTACGGCATGTACTACAACGGCTTCGGCGCGAACGCCGAGGCCGCCATGGCCTACTTCGGCATAGACGAGGCGCAAAACGGGGCAATACTCACGGTGCAGTCCTTCGGCTGCCTGGCCGTGGCCGTGCTGCTCGGCCTCTTCGGAGAGCGGCTCAACAAGATGTATGCCCTGGCCTTCGGCATCCTGCTGCTGGGCCTTGCCGGGGTCTGCATAGGGCTCATCCCGGAGCTGGTTCCGGCGGCGGCTGGCTATGCGGCCATGCTTGGCTTCTCTCTCGTGGCGGGCGTGGGCTTCATCTGCATAGACCTCTTGACTAACAGCCTCATTGCCGATGTGTTCCGCGAGGACAAGACCCGCGTCCTGCCCTATGCCCACGCTTTCTACGGCGGCGGGGCCATGCTGGCCCCGGTGTTCGTGACAGCCATAGTTTCCCCGGCTCTGCCCGAGAGTTTTGCGCGGCCCTATCTCATCATCGGCCTCGGCGCCGTGCTGACGGGGGCTGTGCTGGCCCTCTGCGCCCGGCGTATAGCGCCGGAGACGCCCTATGCCGATATGGCAGCCATCCGCCGCCGCGCCAAGAGCAACCCGGCGGAGATTTTTCGGGAGGGCCGGGCCTGGCTTTTCCTGCTCTCGGCCTTCATGAACCTCGCCTTCCAGACGGGCCTCACCACCTGGCTGCCGCGCTACTGCTCCGCGACGCGGGGCTACGATTTCACTCAGGCGGGGCTGACGGTGACGCTGTATTTCCTCGGCGCCCTGGCCATACGCCTGCTCTCGCCCGTGGCCTATGCTAAGATAGGCGTCCGCCGCTTTTATTGCGGCTCTCTGCTGTCGTCTACGGCGCTCTATCTGGTGTTCATGCTGCTGCCAATGCCGGATTGGGCAGATAGTGTGAGCATCTGCCTTCTGGGCTTCCTGCTGGGCGCGACGGTGCCGAGCCTCATCATAATCTGCTGCGACGCCTTCCCGGAGCGGACGGCCTCGGCCTCGTCCATAGTGGTGTTCGGCGTCTCCCTGGCCTCGATGACGGCCCCGGTGCTCGTAGGCCGCATGATGACCTTCGACCCGCACATCGCCATGCTGAGCATCACCGCCTGCCCCGTGATAGCCGCCCTGGCCCTGCCAAGGCAGAAAAAGCCCCCGGTCTGACCGGGGGCTTTCCGCGCCTGTCGGGCGGCCCGGCGTTTACAAAGCCGGGCGGCTGTGGTATAAATATAGTTTGCAGGATAGATAAGGAGAAATGCGGATGCAGGAAAGGCTAAGGGAAATTGAGGCAAAATACGCGGAGCTGGAGCGGAAAATGGCCGAGCCGGAGTACTATTCCGACGCCGAGGCCTATGCCAAGCTGGCAAAGGAGCAGAAGGAGCTCGCGCCCCTGGCCACCGCCTGCCGTGAGTACTTCAAGTGCGAGGCCGACATTGCAGACGCGAAGGAGCTGCTGTCGGACCCCGAAATGGCTGAGCTTGCCCGCGAGGAGCTGGAGGCTGCTAAGGCCCGCCTTGAGGAGCTGGAGGAGGAGATAAAACTCCTGATGCTCCCCGGCGACCCGAACGATGGGAAAAACGTCATCATTGAGATACGCGCCGGCGTCGGCGGGGAGGAATCCGCGCTGTTCGCGGGCAGCCTCTACCGCATGTACTCCATGTACGCCGAGTCCCGCCGCTGGAAGCTGGAGGTCGCGAACGTGAACGATACGGAGCTGGGCGGCATCAAGGAGATCAGCTTCGTCATCGAGGGCGCGGGGGCATATTCGCGCCTCAAATACGAGTCCGGCGTCCACCGCGTCCAGCGCGTGCCGGAGACCGAGGCCTCGGGCCGTATCCACACCAGTACGGTCACAGTCGCCGTCCTGCCCGAGGTGGACGAGGTGGAGTTCCAGATAAACCCCGCGGATTTGCAGATAGACACCTTCCGCTCCTCCGGCGCGGGCGGCCAGCACGTCAACAAGACCGAGAGCGCCATCCGCATAACGCACCTGCCCACCGGCACGGTGGTCGAGTGCCAGGACGAGCGCAGCCAGTACAAAAACCGCGACCGGGCGATGAAGATCCTCGCCTCGCGGCTCTACGAGGCGGAGGCGCGCAAGCAGGCGGAGGCCATCGCCGCCGAGCGCCGCAGCCAGGTCGGCACCGGCATGCGCAACGAGCGCATCCGCACCTACAACTTCCCCCAGGGCCGCGTGACGGACCACCGCATCGGCCTGACGCTGTACAAGATAGACCAGATAATGGACGGCGCGCTGGACGAGCTCATAGACGCGCTCATCGCCGCCGACCGTGCGGAGCGCCTGAAGCAGCAGGCGGAGGAGCTATGAAGACCGAAGTAATAAGAGAAAACATCAGCGAGGCGGCGGAGCTAATACGCCGCGGCGCGCTCGTCGCCGTGCCGACGGAGACGGTCTACGGCCTGGCGGGCAGCGGCTTTGACGAGGCCGCCGTGGAGCGCATATACGAGGTCAAGGGCCGCCCGGAGGTGAAGCCTCTCTCGCTCATGGTGCCGGGGCCGGAGGCCTTTGAGAAGTGCTGCACGGAGGTGCCGGAGGCGGCGCGGACGCTCGCGGCGCGCTTCTGGCCGGGACCGCTCACCATAGTCCTGCCCGCCCGGCCGGAGATACCGCGCGTCGTGCTCGCGGGCGGGAGCAGCGTGGGCCTCAGATGCCCGGATCACCCGCTGACGCTGGAGCTGCTGCGCCAATGCGGCCTGCCCCTGGCCGCGCCTTCGGCCAACCCCTCGGGCGAGCCGAGCCCCAAAACCGCGCAGCAGGTGCTCTCCTACTTCGAGGGCAGGATAGAGGCCGTCATCGACGGAGGCGAGTGCGGCATAGGCAGGGAGAGCACGATAATAGACCTCACACGCGCGCCCTACCGTATCCTGCGCCAGGGCGCTCTGCCCGAGCGGGATATCGCAGCCGCCCTGGGTGAGCGCATGCGCATAATCGGCCTCACCGGCGGCACCGGCACGGGCAAGACCACGGCTCTCGACAGTCTGCGGGACATGGGTGCGCTCTGCCTGGACTGCGACGAGGTATACCACGAGCTGACCGAGACCAGCGCGCCTCTGCGCGAGGCGCTGGAGCGCCGCTTCGGCAGCGTCTACGGCCCGGACGGAAAGCTCGAACGCAAGAAGCTCGGCGAGATAGTGTTCAGCGACCCCGCCGCGCTCTCGGAGCTGAACGCCATCACCCACAGCTTCGTAAACGAGGAGATAAAGCGCCGCCTGCGCTCTCACGCCATGCAGGGCGGCACCCTGGCCGCCATAGACGCCATCGCCCTCTTCGAGAGCGGCGCGGACAGGCTCTGCACCGAGACCTTCGGCGTCATCGCCCCGCGCGAGCTGCGCGAGGCGCGCATAATGGCCAGGGAGGGCATTTCCCGGGAATACGCAAGGCTGCGCATAGAGGCCCAGCAGCCTGACGAATACTACGTCGAGCGCTGCACGGGCATACTGGAAAACAGCGGCACAAAGGCAGAATTTGCGGCCAAATGCACGGCCGCTTTCACGGAGGTAATAAACGATGGAAGAAAAGAAGGACTACCGCAAGGAACTCTTTTATGAGAAGAAGAACGGCTACGACAGCATGGACGCCGCCGCGCGAGAGGCGATGGAGGCCTACTGCGAGGGCTACAAGGCCTATCTGAACGACTCGCGCACCGAGCGCGAGGCCGTGGCGAACGCCATCCGCCTGGCGGAGCGCGAGGGCTTTGTTGAATACCGTGCGGGCATGGAGCTCAAGGCGGGGGACAAGGTCTGGTTCAACAACCGCGGCAAGGCCCTGATGCTGGCCGTTGCGGGCAAAAAGCCCCTGTCCGAGGGCGTTGTCGTCGCCGCCGCGCACGTGGACGCGCCGAGGCTCGACCTCAAGCAGACCCCGCTCTACGAGGACAACGAGCTGGCCTTCTTCAAGACCCACTACTACGGCGGCATCAAGAAATACCAGTGGACGGCCATACCTCTGGAGCTGCACGGCGTCGTGGCGACGAAGGACGGCGAGGTCATCGAGGTCGTGATAGGCCGCGAGAAGGATGACCCGCAGTTCGTCATCAGCGACCTGCTGCCCCACCTGGCCGCCGACCAGATGAAAAAGACCCTGGCCGAAGGTGTGACGGGCGAGGGCCTGAACATCCTCATAGGCTCCGCTCCCTACGCCGACGAGGGCGCGGACAGGGTGAAGCTGGCCGTCATGAGCATCCTGAACAGCCGCTACGACATAACGGAGGAGGACTTCATCTCCGCCGAGCTCTGCGCCGTCCCGGCCTTTGAGGTGCGCGACATAGGCCTCGACCGCAGCCTCATCGGCGCCTACGGCCACGACGACCGCGTCTGCGCCTACGCCGAGCTGAAGGCCATCTTCGACGTGAAGGAGCCGGAGCAGACCTGCGTGTGCATCCTGGCCGACAAGGAGGAGACGGGCTCCGACGGCGTTTCCGGCATGAAGAGCGAGGCTTTCGAGTGGTTTGTGGGCGACATGTGCAAGGTCCAGGGCGCAGATCTGCGCGACTGCTTTGCGCACAGCATCTGCGTCTCGGCGGACGTGACGGCGGCCTTTGACCCGAACTACCCCGAGGTCAGCGAAAAGCTGAACACCGCGCGCCTCAACTACGGCGTGGGCCTGCACAAGTTCACCGGTTCCCGCGGCAAGGCCGGGACGAATGACGCGCCGGCGGAGCTGGTGGCCTATATGCGCCGCATCTGCGCAGAGAACGGCGTCCAGTGGCAGATGTGCGAGCTGGGCAAGGTGGACCAGGGCGGCGGCGGCACCGTGGCGATGTACATGGGCAACCGCAACATCGCCACCATCGACGCGGGCGTACCCGTGCTTTCCATGCATGCGCCGTTTGAGATAGTTGCGAAGTATGACTGCTATATGACCTACAAGTGCGTGCTTGCTGCGTATTCTGCAGACAAAGCGTACTGCTGAGAAGCCAAAACGCCCCCGACAGGGGGGCGTTTTTTATTTTTCCCATCGCGCATCTGTAGGGGCGGGG